>Ga0315274_10000762_pt1 | contig 50069 bp, 34 predicted proteins | sample YL17G02_20_MG_FD_203700 | JGI IMG/M metagenome (GOLD analysis project Ga0315274, IMG submission 203700) | Sediment microbial communities from Yellowstone Lake, YNP, Wyoming, USA - YL17G02_20 | ecosystem: Environmental > Aquatic > Freshwater > Lake > Sediment | place: USA: Wyoming | collected... | reverse complement strand
TTCTTGAGCAGCTCGCGAACCTCGAGCTCGATCAAGTCCAAAAGCTCCGGGTCGTCCACAAGGTCTATCTTGTTCAGATACACCACCATCGCGGGCACGTTCACCTGGCGCGCAAGGAGAATGTGCTCGCGCGTCTGCGCCATCGGACCGTCGTCCGCCGCCACCACGAGGATCGCCCCGTCCATCTGCGCCGCGCCCGTGATCATGTTCTTGATATAGTCCGCATGGCCCGGGCAGTCCACGTGCGCATAGTGCCGCTTCTTCGTCTCGTACTCGACGTGCGCAATCGCGATCGTGATCCCGCGCGCCTTCTCTTCGGGCGCCTTGTCGATCTGGTCGAACGCCATCACCTGCGCCATCCCCTGCTTCGCAAGCGCCATCGTGATCGCGCTCGTCAACGTCGTCTTCCCATGATCCACGTGACCAATCGTGCCAATGTTCACGTGCGGCTTCGTTCGCTCGAATTTAGCCTTTCCCATACTCGTCTCCTCAGTTCTGCGGTCCGCTACGGGCGCGCCTCAAAGCCGCGCCCCGGACTCGCCTTTCTCGCTCAGTCCTCAAATCGGTAGAGGCTGCCGGTGCTTTCCATAATGGCGTTGGCCACATCGGCCTGCACCGGCGCGTAGTGCGAAAATTCCATCGCATATACGGCGCGGCCCTGCGTGCGCGACCTCAGGTCGTTCGAGTAACCGAACATCCCGGCCAAGGGGGCCACGGCATGAATCTTTCGCGCGTTTCCGGGCTCGTGGTCCATGCCCTCGATCTGGGCGCGCCGCCGAGTGAAATCGGCCAGCACGTCGCCCATGTACTCGTCGGGGGACACGACCTCGACCTTCATCATCGGTTCGAGGAGGACCGGCCGTCCCTTCGGTATCGCCTCCCGGACGGCTATCGCCGCGACCGTCTGGAACGCGAGATCCGAAGAATCCACTTCGTGGAATGACCCGTCGAGCAACTCGACGTGGACGTCCACGGTCGGATAGCCGGAGCAGATGCCGCTCTCGAGCGCATCGCGTGCCCCGCGTTCGACGGAAGGCACGAATTCCTTCGGTACCGCTCCACCAACGCACTTGTTTTCAAATGTATAATGCGAACCGGGTTCGCCGGGCGCCACCGCCAACACCACATGGGCGTATTGGCCGTGGCCGCCGGTCTGCCGGACGAATTTCATTTCTGTTTCGCGGCGTACGCGGATGGTTTCGCGGTACGCCACGACGGGTCTGCCCACATTCGCGTGAACGTTGAACTCGCGCCGCATCCGATCAACGATAATCTCGAGATGGAGTTCGCCCATCCCTGCGATGATCGTCTGGCCGGTCTCCTCGTTCATCCTGACGTGGAAGGTCGGGTCCTCGTCGGCCATCCGGTGCAGCGCATCGGACAATCGGTCCTGGTCGCTCTTGGTCCGCGGCTCGATGGCGATATGCACCACCGGGTCGGGGAACTGCACCGACTCAAGCGCTACCGGGTGCTTCGCGTCGCACAGCGTATCGCCGGTCGTCGTGTTCTTCGGCCCTATGACGGCGCCGATGTCGCCCGCGCGGAACTCTTCGAGATCTTGACGCTCGTCGGCGTGCATCTCGAGGAGCCGGCTCAACCGTTCCTTCTTGCCCGTCCGTGCATTCAGGACCATGCCGCCGGCCTTGACCGTGCCGGAGTAAACCCGGACAAAGGTCAGGCGGCCCACATGCTGGTCCGAAAGCACCTTGAAAGCAAGGGCGCAGAAAGGCTCATCGTCGGAGGCCTTCCGCTGGACTTCGCGAGTCGCGCGGTGCGTATCGATGCCCGCAACAGGGGGAAGATCGCTGGGCGCCGGCAGATACGCGATGACTGCATCGAGCATCAGCCGTATAGCCTTGTTCTTCAGCGCAGCGCCGCAGAGCACCGGACATAGTGCGTTCGCCAGCGTGCCCTTTCGCAGGGCTGCCACGAGCTCTTCCTCGGTCACGGGCTGCTCATGGACGTACTTTTCCATGACCCGTTCATCGACTTCGGCGGCCGCCTCGAGCAAGTCGTGCCGTGCAGCCTCGGCCTGAGCCCACATGTCCTTTGGGATCTCCGTGATGACCTGCTGATGGTCGAGCTGGTCGTTATCCCAACACACGGCCTTCATCCGGACCAAGTCGACCACGCCCCAGAACCCATCCTCGGAGCCAAGGGGTAGCTGCACCGGAACCGCCACGGAACCCAGACGGTCCCGGATGCTCCTGGTGCAACGCAAAAAGTCTGCGCCTATCCGATCCATCTTGTTGACGAAAGCGATCCTCGGCACATGATACCGGTTCGCCTGTCGCCAGACGGTTTCGGACTGGGGCTGGACCCCCGCGACGGCGCAGAATACCGCAACGGCGCCGTCCAGGACACGAAGGCTGCGTTCGACTTCCGCCGTGAAATCCACGTGGCCCGGGGTATCGATGATGTTGATGCGATAACCCTGCCACTCACAAGCGGTTGCCGCAGAGGTGATGGTAATGCCGCGCTCACGCTCCTGGACCATGTAATCCATGGTCGCGGTACCGTCGTGGACCTCGCCCACGCGGTGCACCCGGCCGGAGTAGTACAAGACACGTTCGGTAACGGTGGTCTTGCCGGCGTCGATGTGGGCCATAATCCCGATGTTCCGGGTATGTTCGAGCGGATATCTGCGTGTCACAATCGTAACCTCTAAGACAACTTACAGGCCGAGCGCCAGCGAACGCGCCGGCGCGTCCGCTGCTAAGTAGCCAAACCCGTATGTTGTCCTCTCAATCACGTTTGTCACTCGCTTTGAAGGGGTGTTTCTTCGAAGCCACCCCACGTTCCGCCCGAAACCGGGCCCAACGCTTCTGTTTGATTCAACTTATCATTGCGCGGCCTTTCGGCTTTCGCGCACCTATCAACCTGCCACTCGGCAGGAAAGCTCGGCCTCGTCTGAGCGGTCGGACCTGTCAGACCGGTCTGACGCAGTACACATGAATCAGTATCGGAAATGGGCAAAGGCCTTGTTAGCCTCAGCCATTTTGTGCGTATCTTCCTTACGCTTGACCGTCGAGCCTTGGTTGTTAAAACAATCCAGAAGCTCGCCGGCAAGCCGTTCGGCCATCGTTTTCTCGCCACGCTTCCGCGAGAACTCAATAATCCAGCGGAACGCAATGGCGGTTCGGGTGGATGTGGGTATTTCGACCGGGACTTGGTATGTGGCACCGCCTACGCGCCTGGATTTTACATGTATAACAGGTTTCGCATTGTCCATAGCGGTGGTAAATACCACAATGGGGTCTTCATTCGGGCGCTTCGCCCTGAGCACTTCCAGTGCGCCGTACACGGTTCTCTCGGACAGACTTTTCTTCCCGCAGACCATAACCGTGTTGATGAATTTCGTCAACAGGACATTATGGAACTTCGGGTCCGGCAACGAGGCGCGCTTGGCAACTTCACGTCTTCTCGGCATCTTTCGTGGCCACTCCTGCTTACTTCGGCTTCTTAACGCCGTATTTAGACCGGCTGACCCACCGGCCCATGTGCACCTTGTGCCCGCCGTCATCCTTCTGACTGGCCGTGCCGCCGCAATCGCCGCTGGCATCCAGGACGCCTCGAAGCATGTGATAGCGTACGCCGGGCAGGTCCTTCACACGGCCGCCGCGGATCATTACCTGGGAGTGCTCCTGCAGGTTATGTCCGACGCCCGGGATATAGACCGTGACTTCCATTCCGTTCTTCAACCTCACGCGGGCAACTTTCCGCAGGGCGGAGTTGGGTTTCTTCGGCGTCATCGTGAAGACGCGCGTACAGGTACCCGATGCCTGTGGGCATCGCTTGAGCGCCGGCGACTTTGTCTTCGACAGTTGCGTCCGGCGACAGTTTCGCACCAATTGGTTAATCGTTGGCAATGCCTCTCTCCAGATTGCCTCTTTCGGCGGCGGAGACAAAAGGAGTCCCCGTACAAACAGCGCAATACAGTAGCACATGAACGCATAATTGTCAAGCTCGATTTTTCCGAGATTTTTCCGAGACCCTCTGAGTAGGCCGGTTTTTCCAAAACCGGCCCGCACAACCTCTAAAAGAATCCGGCCGTGACGGCAAAGGATTTCGATGCCGGGAACTCGCCCGGATACCGGTTGAATTGAGCGTGACCGTCCATGTAGAGCGTGTTGGCGCCGCCGGGGATGTGGTTGAACTGCGCTCTGGCGGACGAACTCGTTGAGACGACGTCCCACATGACGGGTATCGTACTCTGCGCAAACGCGGAGGCGGCCGGGTTGTTAATGTCGGTGATGAGAAACCGCTCGACCCCTTCCTTGATGCGGTAAATGGCCGTGCCGTTGCCATTTCCCACGGGCAGTCCGGACGGTGTCGAGTAGGCGGAAATCAGCGCGTATTTGATAGCGTCGTCAATGTTCTGGTCCAGAAGGTAGTCGTCACTGGGATCTTGGTCGCCTAACGGACCTGCAAGAAGCGGCACGCCCGGCCTGTAAGATATGCAGCTCATCACATAGGCCATCTGAGACGCCACGGGGGCGGACGGCGTCACTCCGAACAGCGCCGAATCGATGGTGGGGTCCCGGTCGGAAACCTTGTCCAGTATATAGCCCATGTAAATGTAACTAAGGTCGGGTCTGGCAACCGTGCCGCTGTAAGGGCAACTCTGGCCCGGGACGTCTTGGATGATCTCGAGCGGGTTATCTTCACCGGCTTCCGGATCGGACGGGCAGACCAACACCTTGGGGTCGGACAGATACTCGGGATAGATTGCCTGCATGTGGGGGGCCAAATGCGCGTCGTTATTTGCCTCTGTGCAGCTTCCAGGCAGGGCGTTACCCCAGGGCTGGTCGCCATGCACGCGCGGGAAGAGACCGCGCGATTCATCGGCGTACATCTTGAAGACGAGTCCCATCTGCTTGAGGTTGTTCATGCAACTGGCCCGCCGCGCCGCCTCGCGCGCCCGCGCCAATGCAGGCAGCAAGATCGCCGCAAGGATCCCGATAATGGCGATCACGACCAACAGTTCAATGAGCGTAAAGCCGACTCTTCTCACCAGTGATGAACCTCTTGCTGTTGCTCGTGCTCGTGCTCGCAATCGTAATCGACACAGCGGCCAGTACTCTATGTATCGAACACCTTCTGTTGTCAATTGGCTGTTGCCGGCGACTAACGGCCACCGCCGCAAACCTTCGATTACGAGTACGATTACGTGCACGAGCACGAGCACGAGTTCTACTTTCCGGAGATGTTGTAAGCGATGAGGGCATCGCCGTGGCGGATGTAGAGGCGTCCATTGGCGATGGCCGGGTGCGCCCAGTGATTGTCCGCGCCCTCGGTTACGGTGAATTTGCCTGTGCGCTCAAAGCCCGTTGGCACGGCCTTCACAAGACTCACGATGCCGGACTTCGGACCTTCATACACGTACAACATGCCGTCCGCATAGACCACGGCACCCTGTTTGATCTCTTTCGTGCTCCACATGAGCTTGCCCGTTGCCATCTCGAGGCACACCAATTGGCCCTTGTTGTGGCTTGTCCCGTATAGGTATCCGTCAACCAGCACAACGCCGTGGTGTTGGCTGTCCAGGTTCTTGTCGGCCCATTTCAGCGTGACGGACGCGCCGTCGGGCGAGAGCTCGAGCGCGCCGCCGCCTGAACCGTATCCGCCGCTGAAATACACCAACCCGTCCTTGTAGATGGGTGTTACCGCGTGGATGTCATATTCCGTGGGATGGTCGTAGGTCCAGAGCAGAGCGCCCGTGCCTGCGTCAATGCCGACGACCAGCTTGGCGGTCTCGGTCAGAAGAATACGCCGCCCCTTGTGGTCGACGATGGCCGACGAACAGTAGGAGGGCTTGTCGCTCAGCCCTTTTGTAGCCCAGATCGTTTCCCCGGTCATCTTGTTGAGCGCGACGACCGTGGCGTCGGGTCCGCCTGGGGTGCAGATCACGCGATCTCCGTCCACCAAGAGGGATTCGGCAAGGTGCCAGGTGCTGTTCTCTCCTTTGAACCGCTCGAAAACGTTGGCCTCCCACAGCTTCTCGCCTTTAGTCAGATCAATGCAATAGACGACCCCCAACCCCGAGATGATGTAGAGCCGGTTGCCGTCGATGGTAGGCGTCGAACGCGAACCGGGGGCTTGTTCTATGAGCGTTTCCTTGCCGTAGGGGATCTTCCGCTCGACCGTCCCATCGAGATTGAGCACGAAGATATTGGCATTCTGGTCGTCCAACATGCCCGGCACGTAGATCTTCCCCTGAACCACGGAAGCGGATGAGTAGCCTTTGCCCAGTCCCTTCGCCGCCCATGCCACCGGCGGGCTGTTCTCCGGCCATGTTTTCAACAAGCCTTGCTCATCGAATCTCCCGTCCCTGTTCGGCCCGCGAAACTGGGGGGAATCTCCAGCGCCTGCTGCCGCTGCGGCCAAAAGGAATAGAAGGGTCATAGTTAGGATCCACGATGTTCTCATGCAAATGCCTTTCCTCAAATAGCACCAACCTAAATCTGGTCCGGAATCGTCTCGGACCTGCAGCCCGCTCCTCGCTACCGCCTGAACAGCCTTTGAAAACGGGATTATCCCGAAAACCGAATACAGAAGCAAACTGGAGCGGTTCTGGAGCGGCACGTAGGGTGGGTGAAGCGAAGCCGAACCCACCGGCTTGAACATGCGCCTCGCAATGGTGGGTTCCGCTTCGCTTCACCCACCCTACGTGCCTTGGCGCGCGGATGGTTCCCGTTGCGTCAAGTGAAAATCCACTCGAAAAGGTTTTGTGTTGTTTGTGTCATCCTGGTAAAATAAGGTGCTTGGGCGATTGGAGACCGAATTCCGAAAAGGAGATTACTACGCATGAAGTTGATTCTTGTTTTCAGGAGCTTATTGCTGCAAGTTATTGCTCTTACATCGCTTATGATGGCATCTGCGGCCGCGGCGGACTGGCCGCAGTTTCAAGGGCCGAATCGGGACGGCAGTTCGCCCGAAAAGGGCTTGGCACGCACGTGGCCTGCGGAGGGGCCAAAGGTCCTTTGGTCGTTTCCATTGGGTCCGGGTTTTGCGGCTCCAGCCATACGGGACGGTGAGGTCTACATCCTGGATCGAGTCCAGGACAAGCAGGATGTGATGCGGTGCCTGGATTTCCAGACCGGCAAGGAGCTCTGGAACTACGCCTACGACGCGCCCGGAAAGATCAGTCATAACGGTTCCCGTACACCGCCTACGGTAGATGAAAAGTATGTTTACTCGGTCGGCATGATGGGTGATTTGTACTGCATAGACCGGAAGACGCACCAGCCGGTCTGGAAGAAGAACCTGCAGACGGATTTCAACCCCGAGAAACCCGGCTGGGGCTTCGCACAAGCGCCTTCGCTCTACAAGGATCTTGTGATTCTAGCGCCGCAAGCGCCGGACGCATTTGTCGCGGCGTTCAAAAAGGATACGGGGGAAGTGGTGTGGAAGTCGCCATCGCTGGGATTGATCGGCTATACGACGCCGGTGGTCACCAAGCTTGGAGGCGTCGACCAGGTGGTGATGATTGGCGCGTGCGCAAAAGGTGGCGCGAAGCCGGGCAAAGTAGCCGGCCTCTCGCTTGAGAACGGGACTATCCTGTGGACGTACGACGGTTTCCAGTGTTACATCCCAATTCCGTATCCCGCCACGCTTCCTGACGACCGGTTGTTCATGACCGGCGGTTACGACGCCGGTTCAGCGATGATTCAGGTCAAACAAGAAGGCGGGAAGTTCGTGGTGAAAGAGATCTTCAAGACGAGCGCGTGCGGCAGCCAGGTTCATCAGCCGCTCTTCTTCGGCGACCACCTTTACGTTAACAGCAATTCGAATGAACGGGAAGACGGGATGCTCTGCCTGGCGCTGGACGGCCAAGTCAAATGGAAAACGCGCGATTCCTGGTCTTCGACGACTTTCGAGCGCGGCGGTCTTCTCCTCGCGGACAGCATGATCCTTACGCTGGACGGGAAGAAGGGCGTGCTGTACCTTGTGGATCCCTCTCCCGACGGGTTCAAAGAATTGGCGCATGCCCAAGTCTTTAGTGGCAAGGAGATCTGGGCGCCGATGGCCTTATCAGAAGGAAAACTGCTTCTCCGCAACCAGGAAGAGATGAAGTGTCTCGACCTCAAGAACCCTTGATGGGACCGGTTAGTGGGATGTGGCACAGGCACCCTTGCCTGTGGGGCAACAGCCGAGGGCGGCTGTTCCACATTTCTGCGTCTGTAGAAACCTGTGCCGGTTACCCTAGGTCTTGATCGACGGTCCCGCGCCAAATGCTATGAGAGTTACCCAACGCAGCTTTTTCCCTACCGCCATCGCGCTTCCTGTGAGCGTGGCTGCCGCAGGGTTGTGCCTTTGGGCCTGGTTTACGCACGACCCGGCCGCAGGGCTTCGCGTGCGTTTGCCCGGCTTGGACGGCACCCCCGCCGCGAGCGACGCTCAACGAGCCGTGAAGGATCTCTCCGGAGTATTCAAGCAGTTCGATGGAACGCAGGCGAACCTGCCGGGTGCATGGCCCCGGTTCCGCGGACCGGACTTCGACAACGTCTGCAAGAATGCCCCCTCCTTGGCGAATGCATGGAACAACGGCGGCCCCCCCATCCTGTGGAAAGTCGATTTGGGTGAAGGCCACGCGGCGCCAGTGGTCCTCGGAGGCCGCGTGTACGTGCTGGACTACGACGAGCAGAAGAAAGCGGACGCAATCCGCTGTTTCTCTCTGGCGGACGGGCGCGAGATCTGGCGCCGGTCCTATTCCGTCGTGGTCAAGAGAAATCACGGAATGTCTCGGACAGTTCCCGCGGTCACCGAGAAGTATCTCGTCACGATAGGGCCCCGATGCCACGTTGTCTGCTTGGACGCTGCGACGGGAGCGTTCCGGTGGGGCATCGATCTGCAACGCGAATTTGGAACAAAGGAACCGTTATGGTACGCGGGACAGTGTCCGCTCATCGAGGACGGCCGGGCAATACTGGCGCCTTGCGGCAAAAACGTGTTGATGACAGCCATAGACTGCGAGACCGGCAAGCCGGTGTGGACGACGCCTAATCCCAAAGGTTGGGACATGTCACATTCCTCCATAATGCCCATGAAAATCGGCGGCAAGAGGATATACGTCTACTGCGCCGTCGGCGGTGTTACCGGAGTCTTGGCCGATTGCGGCGCGATCCTTTGGCAGTTGCCGTGGAACGTGAAGGTCGTAGCTCCATCTCCTGTGCCTCTCGAGGACGGCAAGATATTCCTGACAGCGGGCTACGGCGAAGGCGGCATGATGATCCAGGTCCATGAGGCGAATGGCGCTTTCAACGCCGAGGTCCTCTACAAGCACGGCCCCAAGGATGGTCTGGCGTGCGAACAACAGACGCCGATTCACCACGACGGCTTGTTGTACGGCATCATGCCCAAGGATGCAGGCGCGTTGCGGGGCCAGTTCGTCTGCTACAGAACGGACGGCTCCCTTGCGTGGTCCAGCGGTCAGTCCCACCGCTTCGGCTTGGGGCCGTTCCTGCTGGTGGACGGCAAGTTCTATTTGTTGGATGATAATGGCATGCTGACGATGATCCGGGCGAGCCGATCGTCATACGAGCCGCTCGGGCAGGCCCAAGTGCTGCACGGGCAGGACGCGTGGGGGCCCATGGCCCTTGCGGGAGATCGGATGCTGTTGCGCGATTCCAAGCAGATGATTTGCATCGCTGTGGGCGCGCAAGGGTAGAAAGGAGCAAGAGGAACCATGAGGAAGAATAGCGGTATCGGGCGGCGCGATTTCCTGCGCGCGGCCGGCGCGGCCGCCGCAGGCGCGACATTGATCGCCAACTCACGCAGCCAAGCCGGCGCCGCGAGTGCCGCCTTCAGTGAATCGAAGCGGATTCCACTGACGATGGACAATCCGAGTGCGCTTACCGTTGGATCGGGCGGCGGAATATATGTGGCCGGCGAAAATGCCGTTGTGACCCTGGACGCTCATGGGAAAGAAACCGCGAGATACGGCGTGAAGGGGCGGCCCGGATGCCTTGCCGTAAGCGCGGGCGGGAAACTGCTGGTTGGAATGCGGAACCACGTGGAAGTGCTCGATGCGAAAGGTTTAGCGGCGTCTTGGCAGGATCTGGGCGAGCGCGCATATCTCACTTCGATTGCCGTCGATGATGAGAACATTTTTGTGGCGGACGCGGGCAACCGCGTCGTTTTGCGATTCGGGCATGATGGAATTTCCCGGGGCCGCATCGGCGAGCGGGACAAGGAGCGCGGCCTGCCCGGATTGGTCGTGCCCAGTCCCTATTTTGACGTTGCCATTGATCCCCAGGGCGCGTTGTGGGTTGTCAATCCGGGGAAGCACGGGCTCGAGAACTACCGGACAAATGGCGACCTCGTCAGTTCGTGGTACCGTTCGGGCATGGAAGCCGAGGCGTTTTGCGGGTGCTGCAACCCGATTCACATCGCGTTCCGCAGCGACAATTCTCTGGTGACGGCCGAGAAGGGGCTGAGTCGGGTCAAGGTCTATTCGCCGGATACCACCCTGCTTGGAATCGTGGCGGCTGAACCCGCACCGCCCATTGCGGAAAACAAGGCCCTCTTCTGCAACGTCGAGCCGCCGATTATGGACCTGGCGGTCGATCAACAAGACCGGATCCTGGTCCTGAACAAGCCCGAAAAGGCAATCATCGTTTACGAGGAAAAGCGATTGCCTGTCGAGAAGAAACGGGAAGGATGATCAGCATGAGTGAAAAACCGAAAATCGGACGTCGTGATTTCATGCGCGTAGCGGCCACCGTTGCCGCGGGCGGCGGGGCGTGGGCGGTTGCGCGTCGCGGAGACGAGGCGACGGTCTGGCAACTCGACCCGGCGAAGTGCGTGCAATGCGGCCGGTGCTCGACCAACTGCGTGCTGAATCCGTCGGCGGTGAAGTGCGTGCACTCGTTCCAGATCTGCGGGTATTGCGATCTTTGCGGAGCGTATCTTCAACCGGGGGCGAAGGCCCGTGACACCGGCGCGGAGAACGAGCTTTGTCCCGTGGGCGCGATCACGCGCACATACATCGAAGATCCCTTTTATCAGTACACAATCGACGAGAAACTGTGCGTGGGTTGCGGCAAGTGTGTGAAGGGCTGCAATGTCTTCGGAAACGGTTCGCTGTACCTCCAGGTCAAGCACGACCTTTGCGTGGGATGCAATGAATGCCTGATAGCACGCAATTGCCCCGCCAAAGCATATGAGCGCGTTCCCGTACGGACCGCATATCTCCTCAAAACCCGCGACAACGGCGTTCTCGTTCCCAAGTTGAACTTGGGAACGAGACTCGACAGCGGAACTGGGAAACAAGGATGAAGTCCAGGTATTTTGCCGCCGCGGCGCTTCTGCTTTTCGTTTTGGCATACGAAGCCAAGGCGCAGTTCCGGTTTCCCATGCCCGAGTTCGAGTCGGGCTACAAGCACCCGGAAATGAACACGCCGTTGCCGGCCAGAATCCCCGCCGCAGTGGACATCACCGTCCTGTTCGTCGCGCTGGCAGTGACGGCGTGGGCGGTTCTCAAGAGCCGGTCGCGCTCGATGGTGTTTCTCATCGCGATATTCTCCTTGCTGTACTTCGGATTCTACCGAAAGGGCTGCGTGTGCCCGGTAGGTTCTCTGCAGAACGTCGTGAACGCGATCATCGACCGCAGCTTTGGCGTTCCAATCATTGTGATGGCGTTCTTCTTACTCCCTCTGGTGTTCGCCGTGTATTTCGGCCGGGTGTTCTGTGCGGCCGTCTGCCCGCTTGGCGCAATCCAAGAAATGTGCGCCATCAGCCCTATTCAGCTTTCGCGTCCCGTGGAGATCACGCTCGGTCTTTTGCCATACGCCTATCTCGGACTGACCGTGTTATCACTTGCTACTGGAACCGGTTTTCTCATATGCCGTTACGATCCCTTTATCGGCTTCTTCCGCCAGGGGGCCAGTTTCAACATGTTTCTCACGGGGGGAGTGCTGCTGCTCATGGGCATTTTTGTCGCCCGCCCGTATTGCAGGTTTCTCTGCCCATATGGCGTCCTCCTCAGGTGGGCGTCGCTGTTCTCGAAATGGCACGCGTCGATCACGCCCGCGGAATGCATCCAATGCCGCTTGTGCGAGTCATCTTGTCCGTACGGCGCGATCGTAGTGCCCACGCCTGACGATCGCTCCGTGGATCGCCGCACCGGAGCTAGACGTCTCGGCCTACTGCTTCTATTGACTCCCGTGATCGTCGGAACCACGGCTTGGACGGGTATGACCGCGCACAAACTCGTGGCTCGCCTGCATCCGACGGTGCGTTTGGCCGAACGTGTGGCTGCGGAAGAGCAAGGCCGGTTCGCGGAAACCACAATCGATACCGATGCGTTTCACGCGGGAAAACAGATGCCGGCGGAGTTGTACGCGGACGCAAATGCGATAAAGCAGCAGTTCAAATACGCTTCTGCCTGGTTTGGAGCCTTCATGGGATTGGTCATCTGCGGCAAGCTCATTCGCCTTTCCGTTATCCGCAAGAGCAGCGACTACGAGGCGGACCGAGGCGCGTGCCTCAGTTGCGCACGTTGTTTCGCATACTGCCCAGTCGTAGGTCCGATTTCCCAATCGGACCTACGACAGGAGTGCCTGGACAAACATGCCCAGTCGTGAACAGAAAAAACGACGGTTTACGCCGAACGAGATGATCTGGATGGCTGCTGTGGCCGTGGCCGTGGTTTCGGGGCTCTTCTCGCTCATTGTATCGATCTTGCTGATCGCCAATTACGTGCAGGTGCAGGCCATTACTCCGCTTGACAACCCGGAGCTGTTGAAACTGCGCCAGCAGTTGGCCGCAACCCCTGACGCCGATGCGAACCTTGTCACGCAGATCCGAGCCATGGACCTGCTCACGCGCAAGGCTTTCTTCACGAGCCAGGCGCACTTGAAAATGGGCGGATATTTGCTGTTGGGGGGCGTGGCGGCACTGCTGGCCGCATGGCGCACTGCCGCCAGGTGCAAGACCCGCCTCCCGCAGCCCGACGTGGCGCCCCCGCGCGGATCGTATTGGATGTCGCGGGCGCGGGCGGGAGAACTCGTAGGTTTTGCGGGGGCGCTCTGGGTGGTTACGGCGTTGGTTGCGGCCTTCTTCACGCGACTCGACTTTCCGGGTACAGGCGTTTCGGCGCCGGCGGATTCGACGCAAGTTGCGCAGGCTGAAAGTGCAGCGGCCTATCCGAGTTGGGAGGTCATGCAGCAGAACTGGCCCTCGTTCCGCGGCCCGGGCGGATATGGCGTCGCCCACTACACGACCGCGCCGATGAAATGGGATGCCGGGACGGGCAAGAACATAAAGTGGAAGACGGAGGCGCCTTTGCCCGGCGCCAACTCGCCCGTTGTGTGGGACAATCGCCTGTTTCTCAGCGGCGCCACGGAAAGCGCGCGCGAAGTCTTTTGTTTCGATACCGAAAGCGGGCAACTGCTTTGGAGGCGCGCGCTCGATAAGCTGCCGGGGACGCCGGACAAGCCCCCGAAGGTCGGCGATGAAACGGGATACGCCGCGCCATCGATGATCGCACATGGCGACTGCGTCTGCGCGATCTTCGCAAACGGCGATTTGGTCAGTTATGACTTCGAGGGCAATCTCAGATGGGCCAAGAACCTCGGCGTACCCGACAACCACTATGGACATTCATCGTCGCTGTTGGCATACCAGAACCTTTTGTTCGTCCAGTACGACCAGAACAAGAACGGAAAATTGCTTGCGCTTGACCTCGCCGACGGACATGAAGTGTGGGCGATAAACCGCCAGAAGATTTCCTGGGCGTCGCCCATCTGCGTAAACACCTCGTTCGGTCTTGAACTCGTCGTCAATTCGGAGAAGAACGTGGACGCCTATGACCCTCTGACGGGCCAGCCGGTCTGGCAGCTCGCTTGCCTCGATGGCGAAGTGGCGCCGAGTCCGGCCTTTGGCGGTGGAATGTTCTTCGTGGCCAATGACAACGCCATCGCCACGGCAATCCGATTCGGCGCAAACGAGCAGACCCCGAAACCGGAGATCGCCTGGCAATGGGACGAAGCCCTTCCTGACGTCTCGAGCCCTCTGGGGACCGGCCAGCACTTCTACGTAGCCACGTCCCGCGGGCAGATCGTCTGCTTGGACAGCATCACCGGCAAAGTGGCGTGGGGCCAGGACTACGACAACGGTTTCTATGCGTCGCCCGTCCTCGTCGGGGATCGGATTTACGCGGTCGACAGGAGAGGAACGACGTATGTGTTCAAGACAGGCCCGGTGTATGAGTTAATCGCAACTTCTCGGCTTGCCGAGGACGTGTTCGCCACGCCGGCATTCATGGATGGCCGCATTTACGTCCGCACTGAGAAGCACTTGTTCTGCATAGCGAATTCGAATGAACCCTGAGATTAAACTGGAATACGTCGACGAGATCGTTGAGCGATGCGGACGTGACCGCACCGCGGTCGTGCCCGTCCTGCAGGCCTTGCAGAAGCAGTACAGGTATCTGCCGAAAGCTGCGCTGCGGCGGGTGTGCGAGATCTCCGAGATTACTCCCGCCACGATCGAGAGCGTGGCGACGTTCTTCCCACAATTCCGAAGGAAGCCTGCCGGGAAACATACCCTCTGTGTGTGCGACGGCACGGCGTGCCACTTGAAAGGCGCGCCGGGCGTGTATGACGCGATCACGGATGAGCTTGGGCTCGGCAAAGACGAGGATACCGACAAGGACGGCACCTTCACGGTTCAGAAGGTGCGCTGCCTGGGGTGTTGCACCCTGGCGCCGGCCGTTCAGATCGACGGAGTGACCTACGGCCACGTCACCGCGAATACGCTTCCGGAAATCCTCGACGACTTCCTCGCGGATCTAACTTCCACGCCTCGTCCATCTCGTCCACACGGTCCATCCAGTCCATCTTGTCCACCGAGCGGAACAAGCGACGCTGAGATTCGCATCGGCCTTGGCTCATGCTGCGTTGCGGGCGGCAGCGAACGAATCCGGAGCGCACTCGAGGAAACGCTCGATGCGTTCGACCTGAACGTGCGCGTCAAACACGTGAGCTGCGTGGGCATGTGCCACCAGACACCGCTGATGGAGGTCGTGATCGGGGGACGAACTGCGCGGATCTACGCAAAAGTGCAGCCCGAAGACGTTACCTCAATCGTATTGACGCACTTCCCGCCGCATGGAGCCGCCGCGCGGGTTCGGGCGGCCACCGCCAAATGGCTTGAGCGCGCTTATGCAGGCAACGGCGACGATCCCATTACACGGTATGCGATTGATCCCGCCCATGCGCCTGTTTCGACCTTTCTCAGCGCGCAGCGCCGCATCGCCACGGAGTACTGCGGAGAGATCAATCCAACGGACCTCGAGGAGTACTTTCAGCGGGACGGATTCCGGGTCCTGAAGCGTTGTCTCGAAGGTCTCGGCAAGACTGTGGAACAGCCGCCCTCGGCTGTTGAACCACGGGCGGGGGCGCCTGTGCCACAGCAGTTGTCACATGATGCCATTATCGAGGAAATCCGCTCGAGTGGACTGCGGGGCCGGGGGGGCGCGGGTTTTCCAACAGCCCGGAAATGGGAAGAAGTCCGCCGCGCGGTGGGCGCGCCGAAGTATATTGTCTGCAACGGCGACGAGGGCGACCCAGGCGCGTTCATGGATCGGATGATCCTCGAATCGTACCCATTTCGCGTCATCGAAGGCATGCTGATCGCCTCCATCGCGGTCGGCGCACATCTAGGCATCTTCTATATCCGCGCTGAATACCCACTGGCCGTGGCGCGCGTGACGACGGCTATCGATGCATGCAGAAAGGCCGGCATCCTGGGTGAAAGGGTGATGGGCAGTTCCCATGTGTTCGACGTGGAAGTTCGGGAGGGCGCGGGCGCGTTTGTGTGCGGTGAAGAGACGGCACTGATCGCGACCTTGGAGGGACGGCGTCCCACGCCGCGGTACAGGCCGCCGTATCCCGCCCATCAAGGGCTTTACGGCAAGCCGACTTTGGTGAACAATGTTGAGACCTTTGCGTTGGTTCCCTGGATCATGCGGCACGGCGCCGATGCGTTCAGGAATCTCGGAACGCCCTCGAGCAAGGGCACCAAGGTCTTCGCTCTCGCGGGGAAGGTACAACGCGGCGGCCTGGTCGAGATCCCCATGGGAACAACCATACGGCAAATCGTCGAAGACATCGGCGGCGGCGTGGCCCCGGGACGAACGCTCAAGGCGGTGCAAGTGGGAGGCCCGTCCGGAGGGTGCATCCCGGAGAGGCTTGCCGATCTGCCGGTCGATTACGAAACGTTGACCGAAGCGGGCACAATGATGGGGTCCGGCGGCCTGGTCGTGTTGGACGATGCGGATTGCATGGTGGAAGTGAGCCGGTATTTCCTTTCATTCACGCAGTTGGAGTCCTGTGGGAAATGCACGCCGTGCCGCGTTGGGACGAAACAGATGCTCGAGATCCTGGCGCGGTTGTGCGAGGGCGAAGGAAAGAAAGGCGATCTTGACCATCTGCATCGGCTGGCCAATACCGTTAAGCAACACAGCCTGTGCGGGCTGGGCCGCACGGCGCCCAATCCCGTTCTCACGTCTCTGGCCTACTTCCGCGAAGAGTTTGAGGCGCACGTCGAGGGGCGGTGTCCGGCCCACAAGTGCAAAGCGCTGATCAGCTACTCGATCACGCGCGACTGCATCGGCTGCACGAAATGCGCGCAGCGGTGCCCCGCTGACGCTATACAAATGGCGCCGTATGACCTTCACGAAATCGACCCTGCGAAATGCGTTCGGTGCGGCGCGTGTTATGAAGTATGCCCGTCTCACGCGGTTAAGGTGGAATGATGGCGCGACTCAGAGTCAATGGTATAGAGGTCGAGGTCGACAATGGCGCGACCGTGCTCGACGCCGCGGAGCGGGCAGGCGCGGAAGTGCCTACGCTGTGTTACTTGAAAGAAATCGGCTCGATCACATCGTGCATGGTGTGCGTCGTGAAGGATCTTGCCAGCGGTCAGATGCTCCCGGCATGTTCCGCGAAGGCGGCCCATGGCATGGAGATCAATACTGACGGCGAAGAGGTCCGGGCCGCTCGCCGCGAGATCCTCCAAATGCTCCTGAGCGAACACGTAGGCGATTGCGAAGCGCCGTGCTCGAGGATCTGTCCCGCGGGACTCAACATCCCGCGCATGCTGCGGTACATCGCGGCGGACAACGCGGAGGCCGCGGCACGGCTCGCGAAACGCGACCTGATCTTCCCGGCCACGTTGGGCTGCATATGCAGCGCGCCGTGCGAGAAGGGATGCCGCCGTGCCCTGTATGATTCGCCGATTGCGATACGCCGGCTTCATCGGGAGGTCGGCGAACGGCTCTTGACGGACGGGTCTGTACTGGACGACCGCGCTCCGGCAACGGGCAAGACCGTCGCCGTCGTCGGCGCCGGTATCGCGGGCCTCTCTGCGGCATGGATGTGCCTTCTGAAAGGCCACGCATGCTGTGTCTACGACAAGGAAGAAATGGCGTGCACCTCACTCCGATCAGTGCAGGAAGAACAAGTGTCGCGAAACAGGTCCGAGTTGATTCTGGACTTACAAGAACTGATCGAGGCCGAGGTCAATTCGATTCGTGATCTTGGCGCGGAACTCGTATTCAGTTGCGAAGTGGGACGTGACATTTCGTTCGGCTCCGTCCAAGCGGAATTCGATGCCGTCATCCTGGCATGCGGCGCGGCTGCGTCCGGCGCGTCGTTTCGGGGCAATTCCGGGTCCGCGAACGTCCGATTAGGAAATCGGACCTACACGGTTCAGGGGGACGATATGCCGGTCAGGGCGGTCGCACAGGGAAAGGCCGTTGCGCATCGGGTCGATTCGTTTCTCCGAGGATTTCCAAGCGATGCGACGCCGCGTCGGTTCAATTCGCGCATCGGTAGCTTGCGGCCAGAGGAAATCGCGCCGTACGCTTGCGAACGGCTACAAAGAGCAGGTCCGTCTCGTTCCCAAGTTCGACTTGGGAACGAGACGAAAGCGGCCGATATTGAGGCGGGCCGGTGCCTGCATTGCGACTGTCTCAAGCCGGTTTCGTGTAGACTCAGGCGGTACGCCGAAGAATACGGAATCGGCCCGCGGGTCGACCGGCACATGAAGCGTCTGCCGGTCGAGCCCATTCAGCGGTGCAAGGGCGCACCACAGCGCGCTCAAAGCGCGACCGACGATGTTTTGTTCGAACCAGGCAAATGCATCAAGTGCGGGATCTGCGTCGCGATCACGCAGGCGGCGGGCAAGGATCTTGGATTGACATTTGTAGGACGAGGTCTTACGGCTTCTGTGCGGGCGCCTTTTGGCGAGCCCTTGGCGCGAGGTCTCGGCGAAACGGCGTTGCAGTGCGTACGGGCATGTCCGACGGGCGCTCTGGCGTTTCTCAGTGAAGAGGAAACAGAATGAGAATCTGCCACCTTGTTCCGGGCAGCGGAGGAACGTTCTATTGTCAGAACTGCCTTCGCGACTATGCCCTTGTTCGCGCGCTGCGCCGCGAGGGCCACGATGTCGTCATGCTGCCGCTGTACCTGCCGCCGTTCCGCGACGACATCGACACTGACAGCAAGGCGCCGGTATTCTTCGGCGGCATCAACGTTTACCTTCAGCAGCACTTTGCGATCTTTCGCAGGACGCCGCGCTGGGTCGACCGAATGTTCGATACGCCATGGATGCTCAAGATCGCCGCGGCCAGGGAGAGTTCAACCAATGCCGCGAGCCTGGGCCCCATGACGCTCTCGATGCTGGAAGGGCACGGCGGACGACAGCGGAAGGAAGTGGACCGGCTTGTTGCATGGCTCCAAGGGCATGAGAAGCCGGACGTAATTCATATCTCGAATGCGCTTTTGCTCGGGCTTGCTCCCGAGATCAAAAGGGCGCTCGATGTCCCTATCGTCTGCACTTTGCAGGATGAGGAACCCTGGGTCGACGCCATGCCCGCCCCCCATAAGCAGCTTTGTTGGAAGGCGATCTCGGGTCATGCGGCCCACGTCGACACGTTTATCGCGACAAGCGCGTGGTATGCCGACCGGATGAGCGCCCGCATGAACACCGCGCGGGAACGTATCTCCGTGGTGTACTTGGGCGTCGAGACGGACGAATTCGTCCCGATGGACCTCCGGTTTGACCCTCCGACCATAGGATTCCTCTCACGTCTCAGTGAAGCGCAGGGATTTGGGATTTTGGTGGACGCATTTATTGAACTCAAACAGGAGCCGGCACTGAAAGACCTTCGCCTTCGAGCGACGGGCGGGTACACGACAGCGGATCGGCCCTTTATTGAGACCGTCCGTGCCGAACTCGGCAGGTATGGCTTTGAAGACTCGGTCGATCTTCTTTCCGACTTCCAAAAGGCAGACCGAAGGGAGTTTCTGCACACGGTGTCGGCCGTCTGTATCCCCGTGCCTCATGGAGAAGCCTTCGGCATTCAACTAATCGAAGCTATGGCGTCCGGTGTCCCCGTAGTGCAACCGCGCGTGGGCGCATATCCGGAGATCATAGAGGCCACCGGCGGCGGCATACTGTACGATCCTGAGAAGAGCGACGCCATGGTTGATGCGCTTAGATCTTTGTTGCAGGATCCTGAGCACGCGCGCGCGTTGGGAAAACGCGGACGGGCCGCGGTACTCAAGCGCTTTGACATCGACCGCGAGGCGCGCGACATCCTGAACGTGTACGCAACGGTGCTCAAATCGTGAAGGCCATCAACAGACGCACGCTGTTTTTCGTCATCGCGGCAGGTCTGGCGCTTCTGATCGCCGCCGGATGGAGATACTATGTGCGGCAGAATGCTTATACCTCCCGGGAGACCGAAACGCCTCCGCCCGCGGACAAGGCAGTAGCGCCCTTGCAGGAACGGGCAGAACGTCTCGCGGCTCCAAGGAGCGAAGCGGAATGGTGCACATACCACGGGGACAGCGCGCTTCGAGGCGTTGCTGATGTCGTGCTGCCGGAGAAGCTGGCGATCCTATGGCGTTTCAAGGCCGGAGCGCCCGTTCGCGAGACGCCTGTGGTTCATGACCGCCGAGTTTTCTTCGCTACGGCCCGCGGCGAAGTCATCGCTATCGATCTCAACGCACAGCGGCTGTGGTCGCAAGAACTGTTCACCGGGGAGGGGCAGAAAGGCGTTCCCGTGCGTGAGCGAATCGAGGCCCCGCCGGCGTGTATGGACGACCTCGTGCTTGTGGGGACATCGCGCGGCATGCTCTATGCATTTCACGCGGACTCCGGGAAGGAGAAATGGCATACGCAACTCGAGGGGCCCATACTCGGCACGCCAAACTACCTTCGCGCCGCCTCTGAGGGGCAATCCAGCCGCGTCTACGTCATAGACCGGGCAAAAGGGGTACTTCAGTGTGTTGACTCCAATTCAGGAGGCGTCATCTGGCGGTCCGAGGAGATCCAGCGGTGCGACGGCTCGCCGGCTGTCTCGGCGGATGCGGTCGTTTTCGGTAGTTGCGCGATGGCGCTTCATGTGTTCTCGCCCGACACGGGCAAGCTGCTGCGGAACATCGAACTCGGCGAAGACTCGCAAGTCGCAGGCGGCGTGGCGCTGGACGGAGATCTGGTTGTTTCAGGTTCGCGAAGCGGCAAGGTGCTCGAGGCCGATGTCAAGACCGGCAAGATCCTCTGGGAGAATACGGCGAGCGAAAACGAGGTGTTCTCCACGCCGGCCGTCACGAAGGAATGGGTGGTAGCTGCTTCCACCGACGGGAACGTGTTTGCGCTGGAGCGCGGGACGGGCGCGCTCCGTTGGCGATTTGACACGAAAGGGATGCCGTCGTCGCCGGTGATTGCCGGGGACAAAGTGGTCGTAGCCGCCGACGGCGAGCTCTTTCTTCTGAGACTGGCCGACGGCACAAAGCTGTGGTCGCTAAAGGTCAGTGACGAGATCACGTCGCCCGCCATTGCGGAACAGATGGTCATCGTAGGCAGTGAAGACGGGACTGTGGTAGCGCTTGGCGCGGCACAAGAACAGGGAGAAGCAGGAACGCCATGAACGGCAAACGGCCCATCGTAACGATGACGGAAGTCTCGAAGGAATATCCCTCGCTTCCTCAACCCGTGCGGGTACTTCGGAGCATCACGTTTCAGGTAAATGCCGGCGAGAGCTTCGCTGTAGTCGGCCCTTCCGGATGCGGGAAGAGCACGTTGCTCAATCTCATGGGCACACTGGACACGGCGAGTTCCGGCCGCATTCTGTTCAAGGATCGAGATATCACCGGCCTTTCCCCGCGCGACCTTGCCCACCTTCGCAATCGTGAGATCGGCTTCGTGTTTCAACTGCACCATCTGTTGCCCCAATGCACCGTTATCGAGAACGTCCTCGTCCCGGCGCTGGTCAATGCGGACGCGCACGATGCCTACGAGCATGCGGCGAGGCTTCTGGGGCGCGTTGGGCTTGGCGACCGGCTGCATCACCGGCCCGGCCAGCTTTCCGGCGGCGAGCGGCAACGGGTGGCGGTGGTTCGGGCCCTCATCAACCGCCCGAGCCTGCTGCTGGCCGATGAACCCACCGGGTCATTGAATCAGGAAGCCGCGGACCACCTCGCGGACCTCATCCTCGAACTAAACCGCGAGGAAGGCATGGCGGTGGTCCTTGTCACGCATTCGTTATCGATCTCCGAACGGTTTGGCCTGATCCTCGAACTGCGTGGCGGCCAACTCGTCCCGAGAGAATAGATCCATGTCGCTCTTCCGCCTGATTGTGTGTAGTCTCACGTATCACCGCCGCCTGCACGCCGGGCTACTGGCCGGCGTTGTTCTCGCATGCGGGATTCTTACGGGCGCGCTGCTCATGGGGGACTCGGTCGATTATTCGCTTCGTGAGATAGCGTCATTGCGCCTGGGCCGCGTCGCGTATGCGATGAATTGGGCAAACCGGTTCTTTGCGCAGGATCTGGCGGAACGCATCCGGAAACAGGATGAGCGAATCCGCCCAGCGGCTGTCGTGCTACTGCGCGGTATGACATCGATCCCAGCGGGTGGCGATGATGCCCGAAACCAGCTCAACCGCATTCAGGTCCTCGGTGTCAATGCTGATTTTTGGCGATTCGCCTTTAACCGGGGACAGTTACCGTTTATTTGTGCTTCACAGATAAACGGTAACTGTCCCCGGTTAAGCCAAAATGCCGCGCTCGCCCTCGGAATCACAGCCGGAGACGATCTATCACTGCGGGTCGTCAAGCCTGCGTTGATGCCCCTCGATGCGCTCTTGTCTTCGCGCAAAGATGAACGCGTTATCTCCAGCTTCGTTACGGTAAAGGCAGTGCTTTCGGATGACCAACTCGGCCGGTTCGGCCTCGCGGCGAATCAGACGACCCCCTACAACGTGTTTGTGGACCGCGGCTGGCTGCAGGACCAGACTGATATGACCGGCCTCGCCAACCTCATGCTTGCTGATGACAGCGTCACGTTGAACGACCTTCATCACGCGCTGGATCAAGCATGGGAATTGGAGGACATCGGCCTGCGCCTCAGAACCCACGCTTCCAAGATCGTCCAGCTAGAATCCGCGCGCGTGTTTGTTGATGAAGAGGTCGTGCGCGCGGCCCTCGAGTTGCCCGGCGCTTATGCCACGCTGACGTATCTCGTGAACTCCATTTCCAAGGGCGAACGGATGACGCCCTATTCGTTCGTGGAAGCCGGACCCGTCCCGAAGGACATGCGGGACGACCAAGTGGTTATCAACCAATGGCTCTCGGAGCAACTTGGCGCGGGACCGGCTGACACACTGGATATGGCTTACCTCCAGTTGCTTCCAACGAACAGCTTTGCGGAGCGGCGCAGGAGTTTCACGGTCCACAGCGTGGTCTCGATGAGCGAGCTGTCAACTGAGCGCGAACTCTCGCCGCGGTTTCCCGGGCTGAGCGACGTCGAGAATTGCCGCGACTGGAGCATCGGCATGCCGATGGATCAAGCCCGACTCGCCGATCCCGCAAATGAAGCTTACTGGCATCAGTACGGTCAGACCCCGAAGTTGCTGGTGACGCTCAAGGCGGGACAGGATATGTGGGCCAATCGGTTCGGCGCCGTAACAGCCGTGCGGCTTCCCACTCATGAGCGCGACGAATCCGAAGTCCGCAGACTCATCCGCGAAAGGGTCTCCCCTGGGAAACTCGGGCTGCAATTTGCGCCTGTCAGGCAGATGGCGCTGGATGCGGTGGCCCAGGCAATGGATTTCGGCGGACTCTTCGCCGGCATGAGTCTGTTTCTGATTGTAGCCGCGCTAATCCTGTTGGGACTTCTGTACGTCTTCGGTATCCAGCAGCGCGCTTCGGAGATCGGACTTCTGCTCGCCGTCGGATTTCCGCGCGGCAAGGTGCGCGCCCTCTTTCTGTGCGAGGCGTGCCCTACTGCGATCGCCGGAGCGATCCTGGGCGCCATTGCCGGGGTTGCTTACGCGCGCGTATTGCTGGCGGGACTTGCGCGGTACTGGCCCGGCGCGGTCGCCGGCACGGCCATACGGTTCCACGCTGAGCCTACCACGCTCCTTCTCGGAGTATTGGCGACACTGCTGTGCGCCTTCTTCATTGTGTTGGGAGCCGTCTGGCGTGGGACGCGCCATTCCGCACACGAACTCTTGACGGCCGACTTGTCTTCGGCGGCCCCTGTCGCGGCTCAAGGCAAGCGACGCTGGTTCTTGCTTATACCCACGTGTACCGTTCTCATCGCGGCCGGAACCGCTGTGTACGTGTGGCTTAGCAAACCGGACGATCTCGCCGAGCCTTTCTTTGTAATCGGAACGTTACTCCTTCTGGCGGGATTGGGCTACTACCGGTGGATCCTCGCGTACCTGGCCCGGAGGTCCACATTCAGACCTCCGCGGCTGTGGAAGATTGCGCTCGCGAATCTGGCGCGGCGCCGCGGACGGGGCCTCAGCGTTGCAGGGTTGACAGCCTGCGGCTGTTTCCTCGTTTTCTCCGTGTCGTCGATGCAGGAGAATGTGGCACTGCACGCGGATGAACGCAATTCAGGCACAGGAGGCTTTCGCATCTTTGCCGAGACAACAGCGCCAATCGTAGGCACGCCGGAGGAATTGTCCAAGAAGCTTGCAGCGGAGGCAGTACCTCTGAGAGTCCGCGACGGCGACGACGCGGGATGCCTGAACCTGAACCACGCGCAGACACCGCGACTCTTTGGCGTTGACGCAAAACGGCTCGCCGCATTCGGCGCCTTCGTACGCAGTGGAAGCGGCAACACGTTATGGGGACTGCTGGACCAGGAGCTCCCGGACGGGCTTATACCCGCGCTCGTTGGCGACAGCAATACCGCAATGTGGGGATTGAAGAAGAAAACCGGCGAAAAAGACGGCGACGTGCTTTCCTATCGCGGCGAATCCGGCAAGGAGTTCAAACTGAAACTCGTGGGACAACTCCCAATGCGGTTGTCGGTGTTCCAGGGTTCCATCCTGATCTCGGACGAGGCGTTCACTCGCATGTTTCCCTCAGAGGCCGGCTTCCGCGCGTTTCTCATTGATGCGCCTCGTCGGTCTCATTCCCAAGTTGAACTTGGGAACGAGACCGACGAGGCGATCTCTGCACGCCTGAACCGCGACTTTGAGCGATATGGAATGGAAGCGGTTCCAACAATTCAACGCCTTCGCGACTTTTACGCCGTGGAATCGACCTACCTGGCGATGTTTCTCGTTCTCGGCGGCTTAGGACTCATACTGGGCGCAGGCGGTGTCGGCACTGTCGTCCTGCGCAACGTGTTCGAACGGCGGGCCGAGGTCGCGCTCTTCCATGCCCTCGGCTATGAGAGAAAAACCGTGTTTCGACTCTTGTTCGCCGAACACGGCTTACTGGTTCTTTGTGGAATAGCGCTCGGCACAGTTGCGGCTGCGTCGGCAATCCTGCCTCTGGTCCTCTTCTCCCGGACCACGGTCTCGGCGGGACTACAGATAGCGCTTCTCGCGTTCATCGTATTGGCGGATCTTGTCAGCGTTGCCGTCTTGCTCCGCGCCGGCCTCTCACAAAACCCGATCCCCGATCTCCGCCACGAATGACCTTCAACCCAGCCTCGTACAGGGACCGTCCCGTTCCCAAACTGAACTTGGGAACGAGACATCGAGACATGCTATGGTATGCCTTCGTCAAAATGCGACCTGGGCCGCTGTGTAGCGGGTGCGAAATGATTTCGGACCTGCGCTTCGCCCCGCGTGGGTGAGCCGCTTGCAGCACGCAGGCAGACCAGGTTTAGGAGAGAATGAAATGGCTGTACGATGTATCCATTGCCGTCTCGTCCGTCTGGTTCCCAAGTTCAACTTGGGAACGAGACATTGCGGACATCGCGGAGGTGTGTTGGCGCTTTGCATGGTGCTGCTGATGGGCGCCGCCTGCGCGGACGAGAACTGGCCGCAGTTCCGCGGGCCGGATCAAACCGGTGTCGCCAGCGCCGCGAACCTTCCCGAGACGTGGAGTGACACTGAGAACATCGTCTGGAAGACGCCGCTGCCTTCCTGGAGCGGCGGTTCGCCCGTAATATGGGGGGACCGCATTTTCGTAACCTCTCCCTCGAAACCTGATGCCGACCCGGGCGACTCTTCGCCACCGCGCGCGGGCGGCCCTAATCTGCTTTTACTGTGCATCTCCAAGCGCGACGGAAGCGTGCTCTGGGAACGGGAACTCGACACGGGCAATAAGATGATCTCGAAACAGAATAACTCCTCCCCCACTCCGGTCACGGATGGCGAGCACGTCTGGGTTGTCACGGGCACCGGGACCGTCGCTGGATTGACCATGGACGGAGAGATCCTCTGGAAACGGAATCTTCAGTCCGATTACGGTCCGTTCGGCACGCAATTCGGCTACGCCTCTTCGCCATTGCTTTGCGACGGGGAGCTCGTGCTTCAGGTGCTCCATGGATTCAAGACGGACGCCCCGTCTTACCTTGTCGCATTTGATGCATTATCCGGAAGGGAGCGATGGCGTATCGAGCGCCCAACGGACGCTGTCCGCGAATCTCGCGATTCCTATAACACGCCCACGTTGCTCCGGCATGAAGGAAAGACGCAGATCATCGTTTCCGGCGGGGATTATGTTACCGGACACGACGCGGACACCGGCAAGGAGATCTGGCGGGCAGGCGGACTGAACCCCAGACACTCGGATAAGAACCGAATGATCGTCTCCCCGGTAGCAGTCGATGGGATGATCTATGCCGGCTCAAGCAGAAAGCCCCTCCTGGCTTTACGCGCAGGCGGACAAGGCGAAGTCACGACAACCCAACTCGTATGGAAGTACGACGGGAACGATGGGCCGGATGTGCCCACCCCGGCTTGTGACGGCACGTATTTCTACCTTGTCGATGACCGCGGCGTGATCACCTGTTTCAATGCCAAGACGGGTGAAGTCCTCTGGGGCCCCGAACGGACCGCGAAAGGTGTTGTCAGCGCGTCGCCCCTTGTCGCGGACGGCAAAATATACATCACTAACGAAGACGCAGTCACCACCGTGCTCGCCGCCGGGCCGCAATACAAACTGCTCGCCACGAACACGCTGCCCAGCGAAGGCCGCACCTTGTCCTCGCTCGCCGTTTCCGGAGACCGGATCTTCCTGCGAACCCCCACGCACTTGTACTGTATTGCGAAAAAAGGGCAATAAGAAGACCCGATCTGACAACCCGCGGAAAGAAAAGGAAAGAAAAAGTTTCTCAAACGCGAACATGGGCATGTCCGGAATTACGGATGCCACGCCGTACGCATACAAGGGCCTGCTGTACGTGAGTTCCGGGTCACGCCGGCCATTGCCGGCGACCGGCTCCTCATTCGCACGTCGGCCAGGCTCTATTGCATTCGAAATGCAGGCAAAGGCTGACAGCCGTCACGGGATCGTTAACAGCGCCACATTCTCCTGATCCCGCACGAAGACCCTGTTCCCTGAGATCACAGGATGCGCGTAGGTGGGCGTCTCCGCGACCTTGAACCGAGCCACTTCCGAGTATTCCTTTTCACTGGGCTTGAAGACAACCAGTTGGGAGTCGCTGGGCAGGCCGAAAATGACCGAGCCCGCGTCGACAACGGCCCCGAAGTTTTCTTTCCGCGTCGCAGTGTCGGTCCAGGCGGTCTGGCCGGTCTGGGCGTTCAGGCAGAAGAAGCTGCCGCGGTCGGAGAGGCCGTACAGAAAGCCGTCTTTGAGCACGGGCGTGTCGAATCCCGTGCCGAGCTCAGTGTTGCTCCAAAGCTCTTTCGCGGCGAAACCAGTGTTCTGCTTCTCGATCTTCACAGCCTTCGTGCCCTGGCCCTGGCCCGTGTAGATGACCGTTTGCCCATCGACAATCGGCGTGGCCGAGTTGTAGAACCTTCCTTGGGGCGGAGCCGCAATCTGCCACAAGATCTTCCCATCGGCCAAGGCGACGCCCACGAGATTCTTCTCCGTCTGCTGAACGATCTGTTTTGTGCCGTCAACGGTCATCAAGACGGGCGAGGCATACGCCGGAGCGTCTCCGGCCCATTTCCACTTCTGCTCGCCGGTGGCCAGGTCGAACGCGATGATCGCTCCGTTGCCCTTTCCGCCAAGGTGGGCGATGCACATCCCGCTCTCGATGATCGGCGACATTGCCGTGAAGAACTGCGGCACGACGTCGGGAAACTCATCCTTGCGCCATAGCTCCTTGCCGGTCGCGGCGTCCAGACACGAGAGAACACCGTTCACGCCCAGCGTGGCGACCTTTCCCTCCGCCACAGTCGAAGAGCTTCTCGGCCCGGGGTGCCGGGAGGCCGGCCCGGCCACGGGCTTCGTCGCGTACTTGTTCTGCCAGAGTTCCTTGCCGCTGGCCGCGTCCAAGCACAACGTAACCTCATCCTCGCCCTGTCGCGCAAAGACATAGAGCTTGTCGCCCACCAGGGCGGGCGTGGCATCGCCCGTACCCACCGTCACTTTCCATTTCTGCGTCAGTTCCTTGGGCCAGGTCTGAGGCGCGGTAAACCCTGTTGCTTTCCCGTCCCGATTGGCCCCGCGCCACTGGGGCCAATCCTGTGCAAAGGCGGAGGTCACACTCACGAGAATCAGAACCGTCGCCATCGCCCCGATCGATCTATTTGCTTTCATCATGTTGCCTCCACTTTGGTTGTTCCTGAGCCGATATCTCCTGCACGCCCGTGGGCTGGCGGGCTTGGAAGCCCGCCCCACGAGCATATCTCCCGCACGCGCGTGGGCGAACGCAATCTGCTTCGCTAGCAGATCTTAGCGCTTCAAGCCAGTATAGCACAGGAATTGCCTGCAAAAACGCTAACCTGGCATTGCCCACGCGCCTTGAACCGCGTACAACGAATGTCGACGCGGTGGCCGGCTACTCCTTACCCAAGTAGCCGAGGCCGCGGAGTTGATCGGCTTGTTCCGTGGAGATATGCGAGGCTGCGGCAGGTTCCGCCGCATTGCCCTTGGTGAACGCGATCGTCTTTCCGATTAGAGGGTCCAGTTCGGACTGGCAGGGGCTGCCCTGTCCCGCGAGATTGTTCAACTCCTTCGGGTCTTTCGTCAGGTCGTACACTTCAACGGGCGTGTGCCCGCGCGGATTGTCTTGGTTTGCGTGGATAACTTTGCATTCCCTCGTGCGGACGCTCTGCAACACGTTGTTCTCGAAATCGTTGTCCGCATAGACGAAATCGACGTCCTGGTTGGCGAAACCGCCGCCGGCTGCCAACACGGATTTCCCCGGCATGGCCGCGTCCGGCCTTGCGCCTGCAAGCTGAAGCAACGTCGGCGCAATATCGATATGCCGCGCGAAGTGCGCGTTGACGATGCCGGCCTTCTCTTCTTTTGGGAGCTTCAGCAGTGCCGGAACACGAATTAGTTCGTCAAACAGCGTCTGCCCGTGCCACCAACCCTTATGGTCATAAAACTCCTCGCCGTGGTCCGACGTGAACAGGATGACGGCGTCTTCATACAGGCCGCGCCTGCGCAGGCCGTCAAGCAACACCCCGATATGTTCGTCCAAGTATTCGATGTCGCTGTCGTATGCGTTCCGCATCGGGTCCAGGTACTTGGCGGGGTCGGGATTGCCAAGTCGAACGCGGGCATAGCCTGTTCCGGGGTGGTTGTGATCCACGAAGGGGTCGTGCGTGTCCATGTAATGGAGGAAAAGCATGAAGGGCGCGTCTTTGGGGCGTTCCTCGCTGTCGACCCATTTCAGGGCCTCTCGCGTCACGACCTCGGCCGGCTGGTAAAAATCGGTCACGTTGATCTTCTTCGTGACGCGCGACACGATCGAGTGCCACCCGTGGCGCAGCACCTCGTACAGGGCGAGCCGCGAGGCCGAGTACTCCGCGCCGAAATACAGTCGCGGTTTCAGGTCAACGTAATCGGTGAATCCCTGCGCAAAGCCGAACGCGGAGTAGATGTTGGGATTATTGGAGAAGCCTTTTGTGAAATACCCATAGGCCGAGAGGATCTCCGGGAACGTGGTGATGCTTTCCGGAAGGAGCGCCGACTGCGAGGTGGCGGTATGGGTTTGCGGATACAAGCCCGAGAAGATGGTTGCGAAGGACGGTTTGGTCCACGAGGCCTGCGAGAACCACTGGTCAAATCGGATGCCCTCCCGGGCAAATGCATCGAGGCTCGGCGTATCGACTCCGGCCTCTTTCGAGTACATCTTCAGATAGTCGGCGCGGAGGGCATCCGCGACGATAAGGATGATGTTGGGTCCGGCAGCCTTGACCGGCGGCTCAAAAACCACGTGCCTGGGCGGAAGTGGGTTAAGGGCCGCGTAGCCTGCGCCCGCCGAAACCGATAGCATGTAGATCAGCAGGCACGCGGCGGCTGCTTTAGCCCGGCCCCGGGGAAATATCGACGCGACAAACCACCCTAGAATGGCGATCAGCACGGTCACGCCTACGACGATGGCCGCCAAGGCGAACACTTGTTGCAGGGTCGGGGCGTGGCGCACCAGCACGTCACGGTGGAATCGCCAGACGCCGATGACGCAGCCGCAGAACGTCGTTGCTCCGAGCGAGAGAGCAAATGTCGTGGCCGCGGCGGCTAATCTGTCCGCCAGAAGATACAGAAACGCCAACACGCAGGCAGCGCCAAAACCCGCACCGGCAAACATCAAGCCATAGACAAGCGGGCCCCACCAGAAAGCCGAGAGTTCCGTCAGCCCTTGAAAACTCGCCTTGATCCAGGTTGCCTCGATCAAACCTGTGGCGGACCCGGCAAGCAAACCGGCTCCAACGCCAACAAGCAGCGTATCGATGAGCTTCGTTCGGTACGCAATGACCTCTTCGGAAGACAAATGAGCAGCCGCGGCTTCTCCGAAGCCGCGGGCAGCCACCTGTTTGCGCGCATCCGCAAGTTGGGCTTGAAGCACTTTGTGTGCGGGACGAAATCGGAAAAGGAAGATCGGTATGCCAATCAGGAAGGGGATCACGTCCCCCACCCACCAGCCGAGATGGCCGAACAGCACCGCCGTGGACACGCCCGATTTGCCCCCGAGAAGCAGCCCGAAGACGATCTCGCGAATCCCCTCGCCCCCGACGGACGGTCCAAGCACGGTCCCATAGATCATGATTGGGCTCGCGAAAAGGATGTCCAACAGGCTGGTATTCGCGGCGCGGATCGCCATCATCGTTCCGAAGAACGTAAAGGTTGTCGCCGCGTGCACCCACAGTCCGCATGCGACCGCCGACAGAAGGAGACCTCGGCGGCCGCTGTAAGCCGTGATCGCGACACCCAGCTTGTCGATCTTGCCGCGGACCGCGGCGGGTGTCGGAAGGATGGCCGCCAGGATCTGGATCACGCGCGGGTTCAGCAGCAGCAGGAACGATGCGGCCACGAACACCGCCAGCGCGCATAGGATGGCGCCGAGCATGCCCGGGTTGATCTTAAGCAGGCGGAACCCAAGAGGAAACGTCAGGAACACGAGAAACGTAAGCGAGATGAACCCAATGAGCTTCTCGACGGCGATGACCGTTGCACTCTTGATAGGCTCACGGGTATACATCGAGGAATCGTAAAAGCGGTAGCCGTCGAGCCCGATGGTGCTCGGCAGAAAAATCCCGAACATCCTTCCGACAAACCAGCTCTGAACCATGTACCAGAAGGGCATCCGAAGCCCCTGGCCGATTAACAGCAAGCGCCACCGAACCACGCCGGCCAACATCCCCGACAGCTTCACGACCAGGGCAAACGTGAGCCATACCGCGGCCCTGCCCGGATCGACCGACATGAGTTCGTTCCATAGGCTCTTCGGCGTGACGCCGCCGAAAAGGTCCGGGCGGAGACCGAAGGTCTGAGGCCGGAACAAAAGCGCGAACAGCCCCACGGTTACGGCCAGTTTCAGAAGGATTCCGATGATTTTCCTAGGCATGACGAACCAGCGCGACATCCTGGGGCCGTTTCGGAGAAACGGCCCCTACTGTAGCGACGCGAGCATAGCACACGCCCAGAACGAGGCACAACGACCGGTCGGACTTGTCGGAGCTGTCCGACCCGTCTGACCGGTTTGACCTAGAGAGACACGGGCCGGCTTTGGCAAATTCAAGGCTTAATCGGGTAGTATGCGTCTTTCGAGTCAGGGCATACGCCCGGAAGAGCTTGGCAGGTTCGATTGTCAAATAGGAGCGCCTTTGAACAGCTATGTCCTTGGCCTGATCGTCGTGATCGGGATTTTGGGTGCGCGATTTGCCGTTGGACGATGGCGTCTGATCCGGTTCCGACGCTGGTGGACACAGGCTCAGGCGGCCGTTCGTGACAACGACTGGGTTGCCGCGGAGGCGGCGCTCCGTGAATGCTCGCGCATGATGCCCATTGCCGGACCCGTCCACCGGCTGCTGGGAGGGGTTCTGGCGCGGCGGGGAAAACTCGAGGAGGCGGAGAAATGCTTCCGGTTCGGCGCTGAACTCGAACCGCGGAATTCCGCCGGCTTCCTGGACCTCGGCTTCTTCCTCGCAGTGATGCGCCCCGACCGCGTCGAGGAAGCCATAGACGCGTTCTCGATGGCGATCTCCGCTGCTCCCGGCCTGCGGAAGGTCCTCGGCACGGAACCGCGTCTCGAGGCTCTGCGCCGTCATGAACGGTTCCAAAAGCTTATCGAGGCTAGAGGAGGAGAGGCTAGAGGCTAGAGGAGGAGAGGAAGAGAGGCGGAGAGGAAGAGAGGAAGAAAGGCTGATTGGACTGAGCCGTGTGCCGTCATCCTTCACCTTCTTCGCTGTTTTCCTCTGACCTCTCTTCCTCTCGCCTCTCTTCCTCTAGCCTCTAGCCTCCTGTGGCAAATCGGCGTTTGCTGTGCTACACTCGGTTCTGTCGACGAATAGAGAGCGAGAGGAAATGCACGCCCTCGTAGACCACTTCAAGGAATACTACCCGTATTACGCGATGGGCTTGATCTGTATCCTGCCGTTCGTCGTTTTGTTCCGGCGATACACTGTGCCTGGGATCTTGTATGGCGTGGAATTGTTCATCTACATGGCCCTGCTCCATTGCCTGACGTCGGGGGTTGTCAGAGGCGCTGCGTGGTTCAAGGACCAGTCGACAATGAAGCGGGCGCGCGGTCTGCTGGGTCAGGATTACAACCCGGGGTGGAAGACGCCCATCCTCGAGTTCTGGAACAGGAAGCAATATGACCCGCAGTGGTTATTCTACTTTGAGATCGTATTGTTGTTGGTGCTCGTTTTTCTGGTGTGGAAGTACCGTCCGCTTCGGGCCCGCCGGCCCAAGAAGGCCGCCTCGAAGAGGAAACCGCTCCCCTATGACTACCGAAAGGCAAAATAGGGTTGGGTGCCATGGATAAGACGGCGTCGCCTTCCGCTATTGAAGACAACGAATGGCATCAAACGACGCCGTCTTATCCATGGCACCCCGAGCCAAAAGACTTTTCGTAGATGTTCTGAAAGGAGTTGAAAGATGATTCCCAAGTTTGTCCGCGGTTCGATTGCCCCAGTGTTTACCGCCTTTCACGAGGACGGGCGCCTCGATGACGAGGGACAGCGCTCGATACTGAGTTGGCTGGCCGGCACCAAAGCGATCAGCGCGTTCTTCGTACGCTCAGGCATGGGGCAGATGTTCTCGTTCAGCTACGACGACGTCCGGCAGATCGCCAAGACCGCCTGCGGGCTTCGGGCAGGGAACGTGCCTGTTCTGATGGGATGCTCCGGCATCTGGGACCGCGACCACGACAAATACCCTGACCCACAGGTTTACATGCAACAGGCGGTCGATTTGAGCAAGTATGCGGAAGACCTCGGCGCGGGCGGTGTCGTGCATACGCTTCCGGAGGCAATCCAGCCCAAATCCGGCCAAAAGATCGACGACGTTATTATGAAGTACTTCGAAACCATCTGCGCCGCGGTGAAGCTGCCGGTGTTCATCTATCAGTCGCCGGGCACGGACGAACGGTACATACTGTCGATTGAGCTTGTCCGACGGCTTGCCGACATCCCCAACCTGGCCGGGATGAAGGCGTCCACCAACGACGCGCATTACATCTTCAATATAACGTACGCAGTTCGGGACAAGGACTTCGGGTTTATCAGCGGCGCGGAGACCGCTTTCCTGGCAGGGCTGATCTCGGGATCTCGCGCCGTCATCGGCCAGGGCGCTTCCGTGAACCCGCGGATCCTCAACGCCATCCAGACCCGCTACGAGAAGGGTGATATCAAGGGCGCATGCGAAGCGCAGTGGTCGACGAATCTTCTCGTCCTACGCTCCAAAAACACGACCGAGTTTTTCAAGCGTTACATCAGCGAGAAAGGTTACAAGGTCAAGCCCTGCGCCCGCGTCACGGGCAGTCCGTACTCGACCACCTCCGCCCGCTTGTCTCAAGAGGAGTATGACACCTACAAGGACCTCCTCGAATCCGAGTTGGAAAAATACGCGAGCGGCTGATAGATTCGTAGATCCGCAATCATTTTGGCCCTGCAGAGGACTCTATTTCGCCATGAAAACGCTTATTCTCCTCCTGCTCATCTCCGGATCCGCCGTCGCCGTCGAGCAGGCCCCAAACGATTACCTGAGCGACGTCTTGGATGAGTGCGTTGTCGTTCAGACGCAATCGTGGGGCGAACTCGGCATCGACACCGCCGTAAAACCCACCGACGGGCGGGCGCCGATGCCGCTACGCATCAAGGACACGAATTTCAGCAAGGGTCTCGGCCATCATGCGTCGGGCGAGATCGTTGTGGATCTCGGTGGCGATTGCGCTCTCTTCTCAGCCGAGGTGGGTGTCCAATGGCAGGGCGGAAACACGTCGGGAAGCGTACAGTTCCAGGTCTACGTCGACGGCAATCCGCGATTCGACTCCGGGATCATGCGCGAGCAGGACGTGCCCCGCAAAGTAGAAGTGCCGCTCGAAGGCGCCGAGACGCTTCGCTTAGTCGTCACGGATGCGGGCGACGGCATCGCGTGCGACTGTGCGGACTGGGCGGACGCGCGCCTCGTCCGCGCGCAGGCGCCCAAAGAGCGGCAGCCCCAAGACCGGATCGACATGGGCGTGTTCGCACGGGTCGTAACGTGTGATCCTCACCGCACGGATGGCGCGCGCTCGAACCGCGTCCAGGAGTTCAACGCCGACGACGTTTTCTTGGAAAGGCCCGTTCAGCCGAAAGATGGCGTATACGTTGTGCCGCGCGAGCCGGACGGTTCGGGCTGCATCGGCCTTCAATGGGCCGAGGCCCGTCTTCTACGCGAACTCGCCATCGACTTTTCCGAAGACGTACCCGTGCCTGCCGTCGAGGGCGTCCAGGTTCAGTACTGGACGGGAGAATCCCCTTGGCAAGGCCACTGGCAGACATTGAAGGGCGTAATCACGCCTGACGGCAGCCGGTGGACGCTGCCCATCAGCCGGAAGGAGAACCCGGAGCTTCCGCGCACGGGCATCGACAAAGTGCGCTGGATCTTTCCCGCGGGACAACTGCCTATTGCCATCAGGAGGCTTTCCGCTCTCACACGGGCCCGGCTCGACACAATTCCCTTGCGCGTGGAACTCGAGAACCCTCGTCCGGGTCAGAAAGGTTCCATCGATATCTACAACGGACTTTTCGACACTGCACGGGAAGCCGGCGATCCGTTCCACCGTTCGTGGGATCTCGCGGGACCGGTTCAACTCGATATCAAGTTCACGAAACCGCAGCCATGGAAATCCGACCGGACTGTCCTGCGCATACGTCTCCCGAATGCCGGGTGCGGCATAGCCGTGGAAGATGTCATCAAGTCCGGCTGCGTTTATGTCCGCGACCTTGGCATCTACGTCACTCCTGCCGCGACCGCTCAGACGGTCGGCGAATACCGGGATTCCATCAAGGATCGGAAGACGGTTCTTGAGCGTGTTCGCGAAATGCCCGACCAGACATTCGCGCAGGCAATGGAGAAGACGCACAACCCGATCCAGGACCTCGGGCCTATGATGCTTTCGCTCGCGTGCGACAATCGAAAGGTCGTGGCGCATCGAGACGGGTCAATCCAATTCACTCCGTATGGCGACGACCCTGTCGACAAGAAGGGGAACTTCGGCCCTTCACATCGACTGGTCCCGCTTTTCGGGTCAGGCAAGAACGAGGATCTCAAGCGATCCCTGAAGAACGACTGGCTCCCTGCTCCTACCATCACCGTTCGCGATGGCGGCGTTGAATATAGTCAGTGCACCTTTGTTGCTCCTTCAGGCGATCCCGTTGCGACGGCGCCGCTATGGCTGAACAATCGTCCGATCTGCGTGGCGGAGTTCCACATCGAGAACCGGGGCAGCCGGCCTGCCGATGCAAAGCTTGTTCTGTCTTTATTCGAGGGCGAGAAGAAATGCCTGTCGGACAACGTCGAGGAAGGCATCATCTTCGCGCGCGCCGGTTATCTATCAGCCTTTGTAGACGGACGCCGGGCGGGTTCTCTCAAGTGCAACGCGGGGGAGGAAGGCGTCTCTTTGACCGGCACCCTTGAACCCGGCGGCGAGGCCCGTTGTTACGTCTACATCCCACTGTGGAAGGTAACGGCGCGGGACTTCGAGCCGCCAAGCGCACCTGAGCGGCACCATGAGAACCTTCAGACGTACTGGAACAACGCAATGGCCGGCGCGATGCAGGTTGACATCCCCGACCCGGCGCTGGCGAATGTGATCCGCGCGTCGCAGGTCCACTGCCTCCTCGCCGCGAGGAACGAACAGGACGGGCGCAACGTGGCCGCATGGATCGCATCGGACCGCTACGGCCCGCTCGAGAGCGAGGCCCATTCAGTCATCCTCGGAATGGACCTCATGGGCCAGAGTGAGTTCGCCCGCCGGTCGCTGGATTTCTTCATCAAGCGGTACAACGCCCAGGGCTTCCTCACAACGGGATACACGCTGATGGGCACTGGGTGGCATTTGTGGACGCTGGCGCGGCACTACGAGCTTACGGCCGACAACGAGTGGCTCACGAAAATCGCGCCCAAAGTCTCAAGCGTGTGCCAGTGGATCGGCACTCAGCTCGAAAAGACGCGTCGCATCGCTGATCTCGAGGAGTACCCGGAAGCGGGCCTGATGCCGCCCGGCGTTGGCGCCGATTGGAACCGTTTCGCGTACCGCTTTGCCGTTCAGGGCCACTACTGCGCGGGGCTTCGCGATGCGGCGCGGGCGCTGTCGTCGATCGGTTTTCACTCGGCGGGCCGCCAGCTCGAGATCGCCGAGACGTTCCGAAACGACCTATTGCGCGCCTACAAATGGAATCAACTGCGAACCCCCGCATGGCCCCTTTCGAACGGGACTTTCGTGCCCGCATACTCGGGCATGCTCTATGGCTTCGGACAGACCGGCGAGATGATCCCCGGCGAGGACGGGAACCGAAGCTGGGCTTATGACGTCGAGCTCGGCGCGCATCACCTGATTCCGCTCGGCATCATCGATGCCCGGAGCGTCGATGCCGACGAGATCATCAATCACATGGAGGACTTCTGGTTCCTCCATGGCGGCATGGGCGATTACCCCGAGGAAAGGAATCATGCGGATTGGTTCGACCTCGGCGGATTCTCGAAGGTCCAGCCATACTACACGCGCAACGCCGAGATCTGTGCCGCACGCGATGACGTCAAACCGTTCATCCGATCATATTTCAATACAATGGCGAGTCTGCTAAGCACGGAGGACCTATCGTTCTGGGAGCATTTCCACAACACGGGCGCCTGGAACAAGACCCACGAAACGGGGTGGTTCCTTGTTCAAACACGCACGATGTACGTCACCGAGCGAGGAAGCGAGTTGTGGCTTGCGCCCTTTGTTCCCAATTACTGGTTGGATAACGGTGAGACTATCGCCGTCAAGAACGCCCCGACGAAATTCGGCGCCGTGAGTTACCGGATAACGTCGGAGATCGGAAAAGGCTGGATTGAGGCGGAGATTGATCCCCCGACCCGGACGCCAGCCGAGGCTATCGTCATCAGACTCCGACATCCGCAAGGCCTTCGCATGCGATCCGTCTCCCTTAACGGATCTCCGCACACGGACTTCGATGCCGGAAAGGAAATCGTGCGGATCAAGTCCGTTCCGGGCCCCATTTCCATCCACGCCGATTACTGATTCCGCGGCGGCTGGGCCATAACACCGTGGTCATGGGCCCGCACTCGATCTGGTGCATTGAATCAAAACCATGGCATCTTTAACGAGTCGTGATCTTGATGGCGTGGAAGAGCTATGAAGGAACGCTGATAGTCTGATTCCCCCTTTGAAGGGGGAACTGAAGCCGTTACGCCTTCTCGCATGACTTGTCATCAGGATGAATCACTACACTCAGGCTAGGGCGTCATGGCGAGGTTGCGACGGGACTTTGAGCGCGCGGTACGATGTTCAAACAAGGGCGAGATGCTTTTGACACTGGCATTTTTCGTATGTTACGATACGCGGCACATTGAGCGGGAGTAACTCAGTGGCTAGAGTGCGACCTTGCCAAGGTCGACGTCGCGGGTTCGAATCCCGTCTCCCGCTCCATTTTTGTTTGTCTGGGCCGCTAGCTCAGTTGGTAGAGCAGGTGACTCTTAATCACAAGGTCGCAGGTTCGACTCCTGCGCGGCCCACCAGTGAGCATTCTCGAGACTTTTGATTCCAGGTTTTGGATTATGGATTGCCGGAAGGTGCAGTTGGTCCGCCATTCTCAAATCAACCGACCGCGGATATTGACCCTTCCGGTCATGGCGCACATGTCTCGAAAAGCCGAGATCCGAGATCCAGAATCGGGCGAGTGGCGGAATTGGCAGACGCGCTGGATTTAGGATCCAGTATCGCAAGATGTGCGGGTTCAACTCCCGCCTCGCCCACCAACTGTGAAACAGGGGTGTTTCTTCGAAGCCGCCCCATAAATAGGTAGAACCGATGGCCGACGACGAGACCAAGAAAATGCCTGAAGACAACGAACCCTCACAGCCGAAAGCAGAAACCTCCGTAGCGGAACCAGATGAAAAGAAGGAGGAAAAGGAGAAAGAGTTCGAGTTCATAGAGGAGCCTCTATTTGAGCTGGACTACAAGGGCGATTGCACCTATGAGGTAAAGGTAACCATTCCTGTGGCCAATGAGGCAAAGCTTGCGGACGACGTCTTCGAGGAACTGCGACACGAGGCGGAGCTTCCGGGATTCCGGAGGGGACGCGCCCCACGCAAGCTGATCGAGCGCCGTTTCGCCAAGGTCGTCCGAAGCGACGTCGAAGGGCGGCTGGTCAACGCAGCCTTCTCGAAGCTTCTCAAGGACAAGAAGCTCGATCCCTTGGCGCCGCCCGAAGTGGAAGGATTCGAGAAGCCGGAGGAGCGCAAGGCCGGCGAGCCGATCACCTTCACGCTGAAGTTCGAGGTGCACCCGAAAGTCGAATTGGGCAAGTATCGCGGCGTGGCCATCGAGCGGCCGGCCTACAGCGTGTCCGAGCATGACCTCGATGAGGCGGTTAAGGGCGTCCGGACCCGTTACTCGCTGTTTGAGACCGTCTCCGAAGGGGCCGCCGCCGATGGTGACCAGGTCATTATCAGTTTCCGGGGGACAATAAACGGGGAGGAGTTCCCCGGCGGGACCGCCGAGAACTACCCCTATATTCTCGGATCGAAGCGGTTCTTCCCGGAGTTCGAGAAAGTGCTCACCGGTGGGAAGCCGGGTGACACGCTTAACTGCGAGATCACCTTCCCGGACGGCTATTCCGTCGAGCATCTGCGCGGCAGAACGGGCAACTTCGAGATCAAGATCAACGAGCTTAAGCGGCGCAGCATGCCCGAGCTCACGGATGAGTTCGCGAACCAAGCGGGTTACGAGGACCTTGAAGACCTGCGCAATAAGATGACGTTGCGGCTCCAGGAAGGCGCCACGGCAGAGGGCAACGAGATTGCGGAGGCCCGTCTCCTCAAGACGATCATCGATTCGAGCACGTTCGAACTGCCCAAATCGCTCATCGAGACAATGGCCCATGAGTTCTACGAGGAAACGGTGAAACGGCTCCGCCAGAACCACGTACCGCCATCGCAGTTACAGGCCGAAGAGGAGAAGCTGCGCGAGGAGGCCCGGGGAGAGGCCATCGAGGCGATAAAGAGCTGGACCACGCTCAACGAAATCGCCGATGCCGAAGGCATTGAGGTCACCGATGACGATTTCGAAAAAGAGGCGATGTCGGTGTCGCAAAGGACGGGCGCAAGTGTCGAGGTGGTCGCGAAATATATGGGCGACGAAGAGCGCCGGGGCCGGTATGAGCGCCGCCTGTTGCACAATAAGGTCATGGGCGCCCTGATGAGTCTCGCGGAGATCACCAACAAGGAGGTCACCCGCGAGGAACTCGACAAGGCGGATGAGGATGTAAAGGCCGAGTGAGGCTACGCGCAACGTGAATATCGAGAACATCACCGTATACGAACAGACAAGCCGGGGCGAGCGCCTGTACGATATTTACTCGAGGCTGCTCGCGGATCGCATTGTCTTCCTGGGATTCCCCATCACCGATGAGGCCGCCAATTACATCATCGGACAGATGATGTTCCTCGAGGCCGAGGACCCGGATAAGGACATCAACCTTTATATCAACAGTCCCGGCGGAAGCGTCACGGCCGGACTGGCCGTCTACGATACCATGCAATTCATCAAGCCGGACGTGTACACGGTCTGCATCGGCCAGGCGGCAAGCATGGCGGCCGTCCTCATGAGCGCCGGCGCCAAAGGCAAACGCTACGCGCTTCCGTATAGCCGTTTCCTGCTCCACCAGCTCACGGCGGGGGTTCAGGGTCAGGCCGCGGACATCGACATCCAAGCCAAGGAGATCATCCGCATCGGCCACATCATCGACGAGATCCTCGTGAAGCATACGGGGCAGCCGATCGAAGTCATACGGCGCGACAGCGACCGCGATTTCTACATGAGCGCCCAAGAAGCAAAAGAGTACGGCCTCATCGACGATATCTTTATCCGCGAGAAGAAGCCGAAAGGCTTGACTCCGCCGAAGGCCTGATCTTTCCCTCCTGTCCCGTTCGGGGGTCAAAGAGTCTTACAATGGGCAGCGTACACAATACCGGCAAGCTCCGGGTGGCCGTGGTCACCGGAAGACATCCGTTTGATGTGTCGGGTTTCCACGCCGTTTTCCGATCGATGCCGGAGATCGACCCCTACATCCAACACATGGAGGATTTTGTTTCGGCGCCGTGGGACACACGCAAGGAATACGACGTCGTCGTGTTCTACAACATGCACATGGAAACCCCAGGCAATGAGCAGAACTGGTGGGACCAGGACATGAAGCCGGCCCTTGAGCAACTGGGCGAGACGAAGCAGGGAATCTTCCTTCTCCATCACGCCCTCCTGGCGTTTCCGCAGTGGCCGTTCTGGTCGCAGATCACAGGTATCGCCGCAAGGGATTTCACCTATCACATGGGACAGACGGTGCGCTACGAGATTGCGGATCGCGAGCATCCGATCACGCGCGCCATGATCGCCTGGCAGATGGTGGACGAAACATACAAAATGAGCGGCGCGGCGCCGGACAGCCACGTCCTCATCACCGCCGAACATCCACTGAGCATGCCGACGATTGCCTGGACGCGCACGTTCCGGGCCGCTCGGGTCTTCTGCTATGAATCCGGTCACGACAACCAGACGTACGCTAACCCGAATTTCCGCACAGTTGTGGCACGGGGGATTCAATGGTGTGCCGGCGTTATCTGAGAGCTTTTGAAACAATGTGGCACAGCCGCCCTCGGCTGTGGTCTGCAGGCGACGGAATCCGGCGTTTCCCCCTTGACACAGCCGAGGGCGGCTGTGCCACATTGCCTTCAGCGGCGCGGCGCCAAGACGCCGGAGAGAAAGGAGCGGAACGATGAGACTGGGTGGACCGTTGTTTGCCGACACTTCTGATCCGGACAAGTGGGTCGCCGCTGTGAAGAAGGCCGGTTACGGGGCCGCGTATTGTCCCGTGGACAATGCCGCGTGTGACGAAGTGGTGAACCTATACGCGGCGGCCGCAAAGAAGGCGAACCTGGTAATCGCGGAAGTGGGCGCGTGGAGCGACCCACTTCATCCGGACGAAACAAAGAGAAGAGAGGCCCGCGAACACTGCAAGAAACAACTGGATCTTGCGGAGCGGATCGGCGCGCGGTGCTGCGTGAATATCTCCGGATCGCGTGGCGAGTTGTGGGACGGGCACCACCCGGACAATCTCACGAAGGAGACGTTCGAGATGATTGTCGCCGTCACGCGCGAGATCATTGATGCAGTAAAGCCGAAACGCACGTATTTCACGATCGAGCCCATGCCGTGGATGTACCCGGATTCCCCGGGCAGTTACGTCAGACTGCTGAAATCCATCGACCGTGCCGGGTTCGCGGTCCACCTCGACCCCGCGAACCTGTTGTGCAGCCCGCAACGCTACTACGGCAATGCCGATCTGATTCGCGAATGTTTCGCGAAACTTGGGCCGAACGTCCGCAGTTGTCACGCCAAGGATATCCTGATGTCTCCCAAGCTGACCACGCATCTGGACGAAGTCCGCGCCGGACTGGGAAACATGGATTACCGGACGTACCTGCGCGAGCTGAGCAAACTCGAGCCCAACGTGCCCTTGATGCTCGAGCATCTCAACACCGAAGAGGAGTACACTCTCGCCGCAGAATACATCCGCTCCGTGGCCGCGGCGGAAAAGCTCGAGTTCGTCTGAGACGGGAAGGAGCCTTTTCATGGTTGCGGGACTATTTATCCTTGTGTCATTAGCTCAAACACAAACGGGCACAAGTGCCAACTCGGTGGCCGCTGTGTGCAGGGACTATCCTGAGCGCGTCAAGGCCCTGTTCGCGGCGCTGGACCTGGATCGCGCGGGGCTGGAGGCCGTAAAGAAGGGGGTCAGTGCCGGGGACTATCCGCGCGCGTGTGAGGAACTGCTCGCCTATTATCGCAGGGGAAAGACGGCCTCCTGGCTGCGACGCACCGCGCCGCGGACGGGAACAGGACGCGACTCGGGAGCCGATGCGATACTCGATGACACCTTCACTGAGTACACGATTTCAGCAAAGGCGCCTCGCAAACCTGACGGCCGCCTCGATTGGTCATACAATGGACCGCAGAACGATCGCGAATGGGGATGGGGGCTGAACCGGCATGCCTGGGCTACGCAGTTGGTTAATGCCTTTTTCGCAACCGGCAACCTCGTCTATGTCGAGGGATTCGACCGTCTCACACGCGACTGGATCGTCTCGAACTCGTATCCCGGCACTCCCAGCAGCACACCGCAGTGGCGAGGTCTCGAAGTCTACTTCCGGGTCGGGAGGGTGTGGCCGAAGGCATTCTATGCGCTCCAGGATATCGAGGCGTTCACGCCGGCCACACGAATTCTGCTGTTATCGAGTGTTCCCGAGCACGCGCACTACGCCCGCAATTTCCATGCGTCCGGCGGAAACTGGATCACGATGGAGATGTTCGGATTGGCCGCGGCCGGGGTCTGCTGGCCGGAGTTCAAGGACGCCGAGGAATGGTATCGGTACGCGACTACGCGCATCGTGCCGGAGTTGACCGCGCAAGTCTACCCCGATGGTGTTCAAAAGGAGCTTACCTCAAGTTACCACCGCGTGGCCTTGCACAACTTCAGCGACATGGCCGAACTGGCGGCCCATGCGAAGCGGCCCTTGCCGGAAGACTTCCGCAACACAATCGAACGGATGAACAACTATATAGCCTACTCGATGGAGCCGAACGGATGTGCTCCGCTCAACAACGATTCGGATCTGAACTCCACGCGGGATGAAGTCCGAGCTGCCGCAGGCGTGTTCGAACGCCCCGACTGGCTGTATATTGCCACGAACGGCAAAGAAGGGGATGCGCCCAAAGGGTCGTGTTCCATCGTGTTTCCTTGGGCGGGCCAAGCCATCATGCGCAGCGGGTGGGACGCCGATGCGCATTGGGCCTTCTTTGACGGCGGCCCGATAGGCATCGGCCACTGGCATCTTGACAAGCTCCATCTGTCGATATCAGCGTTCGGACGCGACATCCTTGTAGACGGCGGACGATACACCTACCAGCCGGGGCCGTGGCGGCGTCACTTCATGTCGTCATTGAGCCACAACGTCACCCTGATCGACGGCAAGGGGCAGAAACCATACGATATGGAAGCGTCCGCGCCCATCCAGGACTCGTATGCGATCACGCCCGAGTACGATTTCGTTCGGGGCGATCACACGGTCGGCTATGAAGACGTTGAGGGGAGCGTGGCGCATACCCGCGCGGTGGCATACTTGCGCGGGCAATACTTCCTGGTTGTTGACCGGATCACAACGGATCGGCCCAGGACAATCCAGGCGCTTTGGCACTTTCATCCATTGTGCACCGTGGCCCTCAACGGCGCTGAAGCCCAATCCGTGGACGAAGGCCAAGGTAACGTTCGCATCGTACCCGTCGCCCCGTTTGTTTGGGGCACGGAGATTGTCAAGGGACAAACCGAACCCGTCATACAGGGCTGGTGGAGTCGCGAGTACAACGTCAAAGAGGCGAGCCAATGCGTGGTGTATTCCGCTGATATCAGCAAGACGGAAACCTTCGCCTGGGTGATAATGCCTGGCAAAGGCAATGTCCCGCCCGTTCGCGCGGAAATCACGGAGGCAACGGAATCCGGTATCACGATCCATGTCGCGCCCGAAGGAGCGAATCCCAAAACCCTAACGATTCCGTTACGGGGAGATTGCGGAATAGCGTCTGTTCTCGAATCTCGAAAGTAGGCGGCTGTCATGAGCGGCATTGAGTCACGCCGCCGTCAATGAACGCCGTCGCATGCCGGCGCGCTCAGAATCTCAGCGCCCGGATCTGATCGAGATAGTAGCAGTAGTCCGCCAGGGGCGTGCCCGGCGTGATGATGTGATCCGGCAGCGGGATAAAGCCGCCCTCGGCCATCAACGGCTTGCGCCGCTCGATCTCGGCGTCGATGGCCGCGCGGCCCCGTTCGAGCACGAGCTTGTTTATGCCGCCGATGACGCGCAGCTCCTTGCCGTACTTGCGCCGGAACGCCATCGGGTCGGCGTTCCACGTGCCGATCTCGACGGGGAACAAAACGTTCACACCGCCCTCGAGCCATAGCGGAACGAGTTCGTCAATGCGTCCATCGCAGTCGATCACGTGCAGGTCACAGCCGTACGAGCGCAGCCTATCCGAAATCTTGCGGTAACCCGGCACTGCCGCGTACTTGAACACTGACGGCTGAACCAGCGGGCCGGTCTTGAAACAGATGTCCTCCCATCCCCAGCCGAGGTCTATTGCGGTCTTCGACGCGATCTGATCAATGCCCCAGCACACCAAATTCGCAATCGTGTCCGCGACCTCCGCCACAAGGTCCGGGTCCTCGCAGCAAGTGATGCAGAACTGCTGCGGTCCCATCCAATTCCGCAGGTAGCCCACCATGCTGCACGTTGGAAATGAGACCGGGAGGCGGGAGTCATTCAGCTTGTCAAGGCGTTCATCGATGTCGTCGGGAATGCGTTTCGGGTCAGGTTGCAGGCGCTTCTTGTATTCAGGCCAAGTGGAACGGTCCTTGAGCAGAAAGCCCTCGTAATGCGGGATAGTCGAGCCCACTTTCGAATGCCGCGCCACGACGCCGTCTTCCTGCCGGACAAGGCGATACGTCTCCGTCTCCTCGATGACCTCCTGCTCAAAGGCCGGTAGCAAGCCGAGGTTTATCGGCACACCGTGTGTCATCGCTTCCGCCTTGAAGTAGGCTAGGTGCTCCGACGGATCTTCCGACATCCCCTCTTTCTTCCAGCGTTCGAGCGTCTCAGCCCAGCCGGTCCAATGCCACACCGGCATCCGGTCGAATTGCCTATAGTGCATGATGTTTCTGAACAGTTCGCGGGACGTCATATTTCATCTGCCTCCGGATTCCCTCTCACCGCGTCGTTGTAACATGCCGGGGCGTCAGGGCGCAACAGTGGTCCCGCTCGCTTTTGAGCCCATTATCCTATTTGGCCGGAGCCGCATGAATCCGGTACCATCATCACATGAGTAGCCAGACGTTTGAGCTTATACGTGAACTCGTCAGCCACAAAACAGTACGTGTTTCGGATCATGGGTATGATGAACTGGCCGCTGATGGTATACTTGTGGAAGAGATCATTGCCGGCGTCATGGCGGGCACGATCGTGAAAGACTATCCGCAGTATCCAAAAGGCCCCTGCGTTCTGGTTCTCCAGAAGGACAGCGAGGGACGGGCTATCCACGTACTGTGGGGTATCCCGCGCGGAAAAGAGGCGCCCGCGATAGTAGTGACGGCGTATCGACCCGCCCCCGACCGATGGACCGACGGTTTCGCGCGGAGAAAGGCATGAACACGCGAAAAGCAAAGAAGCTTGTGCACGAAGGAGACTTCGTAGCCGAAGTCGAGGTCGATCTTATCGATACGGACGAAGGCTGGGCGCCGTATCTGTCGTTGGAAGATGCGCAGCGATTGGATGAGGTGCGCAAGGCCCTCCGGCAGGGTGACGTCAAATCGGCAAGCCGTCTCGCACGGGTCTTCGCGCTCACCCCTCTGGCGCCGTGAGCGATGCGACCGCTAAGCAGAAGGATCTCTGATCCAGCCTTTACATTGCATGACCCGCCCATTATCGAAACTCGCCCCTTGCTCACTTTCGTCACATTGTTTATCCTATGGCCGTTGAAGGTGGGTGGAATGCGCCGAGGAGCGAAGGAGACTATCTATGGGAAAGCTTGCAATCGGGGTCAACCTCGAATTCGTGCGACATGACGACAAACCCTTCGAGTGGGGCGTGGCGAAAGCGGCGGAACTCGGGTATGAGTACGTCGAGCCGATGGTCCATTGGGGCCGGGAACTCCTCAGTGAGGCCGGTTACTTCCATAGCGTTTCCATGCTCGACGATCCGTTGCGCTTGAAACGCGCCTGTGGGAAGTATGGCGTGAAGTTGTCGGGCTTGTCGGGCCACACGCCGCTCTGTAAGCCCGAGATCGGCACGGAGTACCTTAAACAGGCCATTCGGTTCGCCGCGGAGGCCGGCGCGCCGGTTGTCAACACGGACGAGGGTCCGAAACCTGCATGGACGACCGAGGAAGAGGACCACGTGCTGATGCGCTACGTGCTTCAGGAAGCGGCTCTTGTTGCCGAGCCGCGCGGCATCCTAATCGGCATCGAGCCGCACCAGCAGTACAGCAAGCTTCCAGACGGTCTCGACCGGATCGCGAACCTCGTGAAAAGTCCCTGCATCGGCATCAACTTTGACACGGGCAACAGCTTCCTCAGCGGACAAGACCCCTACGAGTGGCTGAAGCGCGTGCGGCCGCGACTCGTGCACGTCCACGCGAAAGACATCTCGATCCAACAATCCGACGCCGAGCGCGGAAAGGTCACGGGCACGCCGGTAGGATGCGCATGCGGAGAAGGGGTTATCGACTGGAAGCGAGTGATCGAAATCTGCCGCAAGGCCCCACGCGATCTTGTCCTCTCCGTCGAGTGCGGCACTATCGATCAGGCGGAACGGAGCCTTCGGCATCTCGAGTCGCTGTTGTAACCTCGACCCGGGAATCAGGAACTTGCCAAGGCGTCGGCTTCGAAGTCGCCGTTCCAGTTGAACGATTCGAGGGACTCGCGCAGCGTCCCGAAGGCGGCATCGAGATCGTCGAAGAGCAGGTGTGCCGCATGCACGCTGCCGTGTTGTGCGCAGAGCTCCATGTCGAAAGCTATCTTGCTGAAGCGCTTTGCGCCGACACTGGCTGCCGCGCCTTTGATCGAGTGGGAGAGACGGCGTATCTCTTCTTTGTCGGCTGAGGAGAGCGCCTCCTGAAGCTCGGCCATACGGCCCGGGATGTTGCTGAGGAAAACGTCAATGAGCCTGCGAAGCATGTCGACCTTTCCGCCGGTGACCCAGAGGGCTTGGTCGATGTCGAAGTCGGGCAGGGCCGCCTCGGCAGCGGCATCCGCGCGAGCGTGACCTTCCGCGATTTCGCCGTGCACGTTGTCTACCAACCAACGCTGCAGCACATTCATAACGGATTGCGGGTCGATCGGTTTGCTGATGTAATCGTCCATGCCGGATTCAATGCAGCGCTCGCGGTCCCCTTTCATGGCATGGGCCGTCATCGCGACGATCGGGACGTGCTTGTCGTTTGTTTCGGACCGGCGGATCTCAGCGGTGGCCGCGAATCCGTCCATGCCGGGCATCTCGCAGTCCATGAAGACGAGAGCGAAGTCGCCGCTCTTCGCGAGCGTCACCGCTTCCTGTCCCGTGGCCGCCACCTCGGCGGTGCAGCCCAAGCTCTTTATGATTTCCAGCGCCACCTGCTGGTTAATGTAGTTGTCCTCCGCCACGAGCACTCTGCCGGACACGGCCTTCCTCTCGAGATCGAGGTCCGGGACCTCCCGCGCCTCAGCCACGGTGTGACGCGTGACCAACCCGATATCCTCGCCCAAGAGTTGCGCCTGACGCAGCCGCGCCAGCACTTTCCTGAGCTCCAGTTGACGCATCGGGCGAGTCAGATAGGCCGCGAAGCCCGCCTCTGCCATCCGTCGGGCGTCGCCGCGTTGGCCGAATGAGGTCAAGAGGACCAGGCTCGTGTTGGTCAGGTTCTGATCGTCCTTGATGGTCCGTGCAATCTGCTCGGCGGCGCCGCCCGGCGTATGGAAGTCCATGATCACTATCGAATACGGGACATCATCCTCTTTGGCCTGCTGAAGCTGAGGAATGAGGTCCGGGATCGATGGTACGACCGTGGTCTGCATCCCCCAGGAACTCGTCTGCTCGAGAAGGATGCGCCGCTGGATCCGGGTGTCGCCGACGATGGCCACGCGGATGCCCGCCAGGCTTGAGGTTTCCGTCGATGGCGGGACCTGTGCCTCCTGCCTATCAATGGACAGAGGCAGAACACAGTAGAACGTGGAACCGACGTCCTGCTTGCTGTTCACTCTGATGCGGCCGCCCATGAGGCGCGTCAGCTCCTTCGATATCGCCAGACCGAGACCTGTGCCGCCGTACATCCGGGCCGTGCTCGAGTCCGCCTGCTCGAACTTCCCGAAGATGTCCTGCAATTTCGCCTTCGGGATGCCGATGCCCGTGTCGGTAACGCTCAAACGCATGTTCGCGATACTTTCGTCGCGGCTCTCGCACGAGATATTGATGAAAACGTGGCCTTTGTGGGTGAACTTCATCGCGTTGCCAACGAGATTCGTGAGGATCTGCCGGATGCGGCCTGCATCGCCAACCACTCGACGCGGGGCATCGGGCGCGTAGCGCATCACAAGGGCAACCCCTTTCTCTTCCGCTTGCGGCGCAAAGAGATCGACGATATCCTCGACGGCGACCTCGAGATCGAACGGGATAGGCTCGATCGTCAGCCGCCCCGCCTCCACTTTCGAGTAATCCAGTATGTCGCCGATTACTTTCAACAGGGCGCGGCCCGATCGGCGCACCGTTTCAGCGTATTTCCGCTGAAGCGGTTCCAGCTCCGTATTCAGGAGGAGTTCCGTCATCCCGATGACACCGTTCATTGGTGTGCGGATTTCGTGGCTCATGTTCGCGAGGAAATCGCTCTTTGCCCGGCTGGCCGCTTCCGCCATCTCCTTGGCCGTCTGGAGTCTCTCCTCCACCTTCTTGCGCTCCTGGATCTCTTGCTGCAATTCGGTCGTATGTCCTCGAATGCGCAGCTCCAGCTCATCGTGGGCCGTCTGAAGGGTTTCGTCGCGCTGTTGGATCCGGTTCAGCATCTCGTTGAATTCGTCCGCGAGGACACCGAGCTCATCGTTGCTGAACTTGGTGACGCGGACGGTGTAGTCTTTTCGCGACGAGACTTGTTTGGCCATGTCGGTCAAGTGGGACACCGGACTCGAAATGAAGCGATGGAGACTTGCGGAAAGCAGGAACGCAATGCCGATAGACAAAGCAAGGATGATCCCGACCGCCAGAAGGTAGACGCGCATCCGAGAACGGACGTCGTACAGTTCCGCCTTGATATAAAGGGTCCCGATGCGTTGCCCTTCGACGACAATCGGATGGAAGACGAATATGTGGTTGCCTTTGGACTGGGCATAGGGCCGTGACAAGATGTCACTCGGGGGCTCGTCAACGACAAGATCGCGAAAATAGCGACTGATCTCATTACCGGAACGATCAAAGAGAAAGGCCGCCGCGATTCGCCGATCCACCGCGAGCGTGCCGAGGGCTTCGGCGGCCTTTGCCCGGTCCGGCGGCACGCGGTCTTCCCCAGTGCGTCCCTCGGGAATCAACGCCTCGGCACAATGATACGAGGTCATGGCCGCCGCGTTGCTGAGCTCATTCCTGACCGCTTGCCTGATCTGCATTACATCAAAGGCGGCCATCGCGGCGCAGAGGATCACGAGCGCGATGGCGCTTGATGCCATGACGATAAGCATCAGCTTTTGTTTTATGGAGAGAGATTTGAATCGCGGAATCGGAAACTTGCGCTTCCCGAAGCGGACAGCTGTGCGGCCACCCTCAGTAAGAAGGCCGTTTGAAACGCCGGGCGGTGAAACATGTCCGTTCTGGTTGCGAGAAGATCCCATCGCACTAGATCAAGACAAGAACAAAGGTCGTCCTCCCGACCTCCCTTCCATCATAGGGTAAGGCCCGACCTCGTTCAAGCTTTTGTCCCGGCAGGAACGTTGTCAAAGACCTGCTATGCCTGACTTGGTCACCTGCGTCTTTCGCCCGAGCACGAACTCGAGGTCCACTGAAGGCAGTTCCGGCGTGACCGAGACGATTTGTTGCGAACCATCGGGAAGC
>Ga0315274_10000761_pt1 | contig 50187 bp, 37 predicted proteins | sample YL17G02_20_MG_FD_203700 | JGI IMG/M metagenome (GOLD analysis project Ga0315274, IMG submission 203700) | Sediment microbial communities from Yellowstone Lake, YNP, Wyoming, USA - YL17G02_20 | ecosystem: Environmental > Aquatic > Freshwater > Lake > Sediment | place: USA: Wyoming | collected... | reverse complement strand
ATGATATTTTTCTAATTTTTCTATTGCTTGTTGACTTAACCACAAAGTTATAATACAATATAGACACCATAATATCAAGGTTTGTTGGAAACCTACAGGATATTTTTATTTCCAATAATGTCTATTACCTCACATTGTAATATCTGAATTCTTTCGAATGCTTCTGAAACTAGATACTTGGAAGGATATTGGTTCTTCGCTTTGGAGGATCATCGCTGGATTTTTGATCTCTTCCGCAATTGGAATTCCAATAGGTTTATTTATGGGTTATTACAGTAAGATATATTCTGCATTTGAAATAATCATTGATTTTTTCCGTTCTCTACCAGCGTTAGCGATTTTTCCTTTATTAATGTTTTTCTTCGGGATAGGTGATATTTCTAAAGTTGCTACAACAGCCTTCTCATGTAGTTTGGTTGTTGTTATAAATTCTATCTATGGTGTGAAAAACAGTAAGAAAACACGACAAATTGTTGCGTACCTAATGGAAGCCAATCCACGAGAAGTTTTTTTGAAGGTTATTCTAATGGACGCACTTCCTCAAATTTCTATTGGAATGCGCACTGGTCTTTCACTTGCTGTTGTTGTTTTAATTGCTACTGAAATGTTTATGGGAACAAATTGGGGAATTGGACACCGAATTTTTGAAGCACAACTCACATATCGAGTTCCAGAAATGTATGCTTCTATTATAATTGCTGGATTACTTGGTTATACACTAAATAAAGGTTTTGTTGCAATCGAACGTAAAATTGTTCACTGGAGTGGAAAATAGATATGCAATCTAAAGACAATATCAACCCAAACTGCATTAGTGATGATCTTTCAAAAAATCCCACAATAGTTATTATCATCGCCTGTGTAATTGGAGCTCTTGCCATTGGGGCTATTATGCGCTGGCTTTGGCTTAAACGCAAAAACCAGATTAAGTTCTGTGATTATCTGCGTATAGTGAAACTACCAAAAACAATGTTTCATTATATTATATCTACATTCTACAGACATTCCCTGGAATATTTTGCTTTTGTAGCAGTTCCATTAATTTTAGGTATATCTTTGAGAAAGAGTTTACTTTCTCTCTGGGCAATTTGGGGATTTATGGTTACAACGATGAGTGCTTTCTATGCAGCGAGGGCAGACTACTCATCAAATGCTGCACTTATGTCATCAAATGATGCATTTGCGGAAGCAAGGAAAACCTATTTATCAGTTTTAAATTTCGCAGACGATATGAAAAGTTTTATCGAGAGAGTCAAACACGATTTAAGTTTAATGGAAGGTGATATAACTGTTAGATTCCTAACAGTCATTCCTGCATTTGGTAGTGTCGGACTTAGGGAATATTATAATGATATGAAAATGCTTGGTGCCTATAAAGAGTTCCATCTATACCTCGCTGAGAAAATCAAGAGTTCAGAAGGGAGTAAGCTTAAAATTCTTACTCATGGTGGACGCCAGACCGTGGATTGGATCTTTAATATTTTACAAGCCGGTAATAGAGGTTCAGAGCAACAGTCACAAATACCACAAGTTGTAAAAGATACAAAAAAATTATATCTTGAGCAAAAAAAATATGTAAGAGACATGATCGGGGGCTATGGCGAGGATAATTTAGATTGGCGAATATGGAATACTCAAAAAATACCAAAATTAGAGTGTACATCTCCAATCTCTATTCCATTTCAATTTCTTCTTGTAAAACATGGCACATACGAAAAGGTATATTTTCTATTTAGTGGTTCGTACCTTTATGAGTTTATACTTAAATCTGTTGACATCGAGGTTGATATGAGTTCCCTAGTAACACTTACGAAGGGATACTATATTGATCAAGATAAACAATTACTTGGTATATTTGATAAAATCTTTGAATCTCTCTTTAAGAACATGGAACAATTGAATCATACTAAAGACATAGATAATATTTATGGCAATGAAATTTCCATTACCTATGATTCTCAAAATTATGATATTGATATTACAGAGGAATATACACAGTATAATAAGAGCAAGCCATAACACTTTTGATAGAATTAGGAAGTTATAATGGACTATATAAAACGTAAGTTACTATGTTTGTTGATTTTTCTCATTATATTTTTTAACTTTGGCTATGGGCAGCAGGAATCCAGTCTAGAAGCAAGCGATCCTTTAAAGGTAAATCTTCTAGTCTTGTATGGACCTTATTTTATTAAGAAATTCATAGATTCAGGGGGTATCCTCAACTTTACCCAAGATAAAGCACAGATTGCATCATCTCGTTGGCAAGTCGCGATTGATGCCGCAAAAAATGCAGAACGCCCGATTCCAATTTTGGAAAGAATTAATAGTAAGAGAACCGCACTTCTCGTTATAGACATGCAGCGAGCATTTCTAGATAAAGGTGCCGCAATCGAAGTACCGGATGGCCGCTCCATCATACCAAATATCAATAAAATTGCCTCAGCATTACGAGAAAAGGGCGGAGTTGTTATTTTCTTCCGGTATTTAGTAAATGAAAACGTAGGTATGCTTAAGTATTTTGAAGGGAAATCTTATCTTGGCAAAGATCGTGAATCTCCTATGAAAGCACTGCGACCTGGGCATCCTCAGTTTGAACTTTTCCCAGAACTCAATGTAAAGGATGGGGATCTTATAATGGATAAGACTAGATATTCAGCCGTGCTTGGTTCAAATATCGTTGATGTACTGAAAGCAAAGGGAATTGAATCCGTAATAGTTACGGGGGTAACGACCGATGTTTGCGCTGGCAATACAGCAGAGGATTTAATGCAAAAGGATTTCCATGTCATTATGGTTTGGGATGGCACAGCCGCGCTTGATCGACTTGAGCATGAACTCTATCTAGCAAGAATTTTCGGACTATACGGTGATGTGATGCCGACTGAGGAAGTTTTAGAGAGATTGAGATAATATAAATTCTTGACATTCGCATCTATTTAAAGTAAAATATCCTTGTAAAGGTATTTTCATGACGTTCACTGGTATCTGACTTTTCGCAGGTTTTGATCATGTCAATCGAAAAGAGCATAATATTTTGTATATATGGACATTCTGCCCGAACACTACAGTTCTGTCTGTCGAGACTTGGGATATTGTTGTTGCAGTCTGTGGTAGTGGGCGGTCTGGAGGAAAAATGCTCATGATGTGATTCAGTCTGCATTATAATTATAGAAAGCCCATTGCCAATAGCTTTTGGTAATGGGCTTTTTTATTTTTAAATCAACATTAAGCAGAAATACCTAGAAGTCATGAAGTATCTGATTTTCGCTTGCATTTTGGGGTTGGTTTAAGTATAATATGACAAAGTAAGGAGGAAATGTAAATGCCCGATATTAACTATCCTTTTATTGAAATTGAAAACAAATGGCAAGAATATTGGAAAGAGACGAAACAGTTTAAAGCTGTCGAGGACCCGAAAAAGAAGAAATACTATCTTCTTGAAATGTTCCCCTATCCATCCGGGGACATACACATGGGCCACGTTCGGAACTACTCCATCGGCGACGTCGTGGCAAGGTTCAGGATGATGCAGGGATACAGCGTTATTCATCCAATGGGATGGGACGCTTTCGGTCTGCCGGCAGAAAATGCCGCCATCAAGCGTAACATACACCCCGCTGAATGGACTATAACGAACATTCAAAAGATGCGCTCCCAATTAAGCAGGATGGGATTCAGCTACGACTGGGATCGTGAGGTCGCCGCATGTCTGCCCGATTATTATAAGTGGGGACAATGGCTTTTCCTGAGATTCTACGAAAGAGGGCTTGCTTACCGCAAAACAGCAACAGTCAACTGGTGTGACTCGTGCAATACGGTGCTTGCAAACGAACAGGTCGAAGATGGAAAATGCTGGCGATGCAAGACTGAAGTTACCCAAAAGTGGCTTGAACAGTGGTTTCTGAAGATCACTGATTACGTTGAGGAATTACTCGAATACCTTGACAAAATGCCCGGTTGGCCCGAACACGTTCTGACGATGCAGAGGAACTGGATCGGCAAGAGCATCGGAGTTCAAATAGATTTTCCATTAGCAGATTCCGATGAGAAACTATCAGTTTTTACGACTCGTCAGGATACTATCTTCGGCGCAACGTACATGGTACTCGCACCAGAACATCCGATTGTAGATAAACTCGTAAAAGGCACTGATCTGGAAAAACCTGTGCGAGGCTTTATCGCTGAAGTTTCAAAGGAAGATAAAGCGGACAGGGAATCGGCGGAAGTGGAAAAACGAGGCATATTCACAGGTGCTTACGCAATTAACCCCATGACTGATGAGAAAATACCCATTTACCTTGCTGATTACGTGTTAATGGAATACGGCACAGGCGCAGTTATGGCTGTCCCATCCCATGATCAGAGAGATTTTGAGTTCGCTAAGAAATATAATCTTCCCATCAGGGTTGTGATCCAGCCCCCTGATAAAGAACTAAATCCTGATACTATGACAGAGGCTTACGTTGATCCCGGTATCATGGCGAATTCCTCTCAATTCAATGGACTGGAAAACGCTGTCGGAAAAGAGAAGATCGCTGACTATATGGAAGCTCACGGTATCGGAAAGCGCACAATAAACTACCGTCTGCGAGACTGGTGCATATCCCGTCAGAGGTATTGGGGGAATCCGATCCCGGTGGTTTATTGTGAAAAATGCGGAGTCCAGCCTGTTCCTGATTCAGAACTGCCGGTGATGCTACCCCGTGACGTAGTGATAAGCGGTGATGGTGCTTCACCATTAGCTAAACACGAGAGTTTTGTGAACGTGAAATGCCCTAAGTGCGGTGGTTCTGCCCATCGAGAGACTGACACTATGGACACTTTCTTTGATTCGTCGTGGTATTTCCTGAGATACACTGACCCGAAGAATGATTCGCTTCCATTTACCAAAGATAATGTAAATTACTGGATGCCTGTGGATCAGTACATCGGCGGAGTTGAACATGCTGTGATGCACCTGCTATATTCACGATTCTTCACCAAAGTCATACGTGATCTGGGTCTACTCGACTTTAACGAGCCGTTCACCAATCTTCTGACTCAAGGAATGGTGCTAAATAGCGGAGTCGTCATGTCGAAGTCTAAGGGAAATGCCGTCGAACCCACTCAACTGGTCGAAAAGTACGGCGCAGATACGGTCAGGATGTTCCTGCTCTTTGCGGCGCCGCCTGAAAAGGAACTTGAATGGAGCGATGATGGAATAGAAGGGACCTTCCGATTTCTCAACCGTGCATGGAGAATAGTTGACCGATATACTCCGATGGTCAAGAAAGTATCTAAGGATTATGATCCCAATACGCTTTCGGAAGAATCAAAAGAACTGCGGCGCATGGCACACACGACGCTGAAACGTGTGACTGTTGACATATCGGAACGATTCCACCTCAATACAGCGATAAGTGCTATCATGGAGCTTGTAAATCACCTGTATCTCATGAGCGAACCCAAAGACAAGACTTCTCTGAAAGTGCTGAGGGAAGCCTTTGAGATACTCGTTATCACGCTTTCTCCCTTTGCCCCGCACATCTGTGAGGAAATGTGGGAGATCATCGGCAATGAGCGAGGTATGGTAAAGGCTTCCTGGCCAGAGTGGGACGAATCTGCACTGAAACAGGATGAGGTCACTGTCGTTGTTCAGATCAACGGCAAGGTTAGGAGCAAGATTCAGGTTCCAAGCGATTTCTCTGAGGATCAGGTAAAACAGATGGCTCTTGAGGACGAGAGGATAAAGAAATTCATATCCGACAAAGAGATAAAAAGAGTAGTCGTAGTACCTCAAAAGCTAGTCAATATAGTAGTGTAAAACAGTAATTCCGTAGTGACAGGTTTGAAACCTGTCACTACAATACCCCATTAGCCAAAATAGACATGGCAGAGCAAGTTGAGATCGAGATTCAGCGAACAGAGGATAATAATGATCTGCCGATGCCGAAATACATGAGTTCGGGTGCATCGGGAATGGACCTTTTTGCGGCGGTGACTGAACCAGCCACGATCCAACCTAAAGAGTTCGGTTTGATCCCTCTTGGGATAAAAATTGCGATACCAGAGGGTTTTGAGGCTCAGGTGAGACCGAGAAGCGGGCTTGCCGCTAAATATGGCATCGGATTACTCAATAGCCCCGGCACCATAGATTCTGACTATCGTGGCGAAGTTAAAGTAATACTTTTTAACTTTGGTAAAGAACCGTTTGTAATCAACAGGGGTGACCGCATTGCTCAGATGGTTATATCTTCTGTTGTCAGGGCTACGTTAGTTGAGCGTGACCATCTGGACGACACTTCACGGGGTGAGGGTGGTTTTGGGCATACGGGGAAATCTTGAATTTTTCTTTTGGAGTAAGTTTCTAATAGTTTGTAACGTTTTTTACACACCCCCGAACCCCTCTCAAGAGGGGAGTTTAAGCCAATTCCCTACTTGAGAGGGGAAACACGGATGCGTCAGCAGACGTGAGGGGTGTGTATATAAGGAGAGTTTTTTGACATTTATAAAAGCGATAATCTTAGGTTTGGTTCAGGGGTTGACGGAGTTTTTACCTGTAAGTAGCTCAGGGCATCTTGTATTGGCTCAATCGTTACTTAATGTAACAGAAGCACCTTTGTTCTTTGACGTTATGCTGCACTTCGGAACTCTGTTGGCTGTGGTTGTATTCTTCTGGAGGGACATCCGGGACGTATTATCATCCCTTTTTGGGCGTGACCCCAGCAAAAGCCATAAAACCTCAAATTTCAGGTCGAAAAGCTCTGCACGGTTATTCGCATGGTACATAATAGTTGGTACAATACCAACAGTGATAATAGCTTTAGTGCTGAAAAAGACGATAGAAAAAGCTTTTACCGATCCCTTATTGGTATCAATAACGCTCATAGTAACAGGAATCATTCTCTGGCTATCTGGAAGGGTTGGGCAACGAGGTAAATTGCTCAATACAGGTCGTGCATTTGTAATCGGAATCGCTCAGGGTATCGCCGCACTGCCGGGCATATCTCGTTCTGGTGCGACTATATCAACTGCACTGATGGCTGGCGTTGATGGAGAGCAAGCGGCACGTTTTTCATTGATAATGTCAATTCCTGCGATATTCGGTGCTACACTAATAGAGTTAAACGAGGTTCAAAGCGTTGATGTTTCTATCGCTATGATTCTGGCTGGTATGCTTGTTGCGTTTGTAGTCGGTGTCATTGCTATAAAGTTTCTCGTCAGCGTTTTAAGAAAAGGGCATTTTTCCAGATTCGCTTATTACTGCTGGGCAGTTGGCGCATTGGCAATCGTGTGGCATTTCATTAAAGGCAGTATTTGATAAAGGTGGATTTATACCACTTGTAGATCATGGCGTTCCAGAGGATATATCTTACGAAAACTACCTTTATTATCTGGAACGGAGAAAGCAGATTACTGGATATAAATAGTTTAGGAATATAAAACCAAAGCCATTTATAGTTTAATAACAAAGGAGAATAGAATTGAAAAACATTTTTGTTATAATGCCATTTTCCTCAACAGCAAGTCGTAAAGAAACAGAATGGACAGATATTTATGAGAGAGTTTTCAAACCAGCAATTACGGATTGTGGTTATTCATGTGAAAGAGCGTCGCCAGAAACAGGGAGTCTTATCAAGTCTATAATTGAAAGACTTAAAAAATCGCATATTGTTTTAGCAGACTTAACTGACAAAAACCCAAATGTGCTTTATGAGTTGGGAGTTCGTCATTCTATTAGTAAACGTACCATTATAGTTGCTCAAAAAATAGATGATATTCCTTCGGACTTACAAGGTTACTGGCATTTGAGGTACTTACCAGATCGAATAGACCAATTTAAAATAGACCTGAAAGACATATTGCAAAAGATTGAAAGAGATCCAGATAAAAGTGACAGTCCAGTATCAGATTATCAAGATCAACAAGAATTGCGTAGGCACAAGAATGTAGATGAAATGTTACAAAAAGTTGAAGAATTTTCTGCTTACGAAATTGAGCAGACCAATCATAAAAAATTAGAGCTAAATCTTATAAAAGAACCGATTCATGTTTACGAGGATCCTGATCCTGAAAGAGATATTAAATTTGGAGCAGTTTTTGCTTTTGCACTTGGAACAAATCCTGAAGTGCTTATTACATTCGAATCCTATTCTCATGGTATCAGCTTTGAATTGGTAAGGATCGGAGGTGCTGAAATGCACGTTATTTGGAATAAAGAAGAGATATGGGTATCTGATTACGGTGATGGTAGAACATCCGGAAATCCTCCTCCCAATTCATATATAAGCATCTTATATGATGATTTAGTATCTGGCAAATTTAAAATTAATAAAGGAAAAATTGATACAGAACAAAAAAAGAAAAGCATACCTATTACATTACTAAAAGAAATACCAAATAAAATCGGCAAAGACGGCGCAAAGATGGTGCTTATCCCTGCTGGTGATTTCGAGATGGGAACTGATCCGTCAGAGATACCGAAACTCGTCAAGTGGGCAAGGGAATTGAAACAGCATAGCGGTAGACGGTATAACGATGCAGAATCAGAATGGTTTATGGATGAAACACCTCACCACGTAGTTTATCTGGATGCCTTTTACATGGACATTTACGAAGCGACAAACGCTCAATACAAGGAATTTATAGATGCAACAGGACGCAAAGCACCGATTTACTGGAATGATTTAAATGCACCTAATCATCCTGTGGTTGGTGTAAGCTGGGATGATGCAAATGCTTATTCAAAATGGGCAGGGAAAAGGCTTCCAACCGAAGCAGAATGGGAAAAGGCGGCTCGTGGTGGGCTTGTCAGAAAGCGATTCCCGTGGGGTGATGAAGATCCTGATGATACTCGATGCAACTTTGAGGATAAAAGCATTACTCCGGTAGGAAGCTATCCACCGAACGGATATGGCTTATATGATATGGGATGGAACGTACGGGAATGGTGTGCGGATTGGTATGATAAAGGTTATTATGAGATATCCCTAAGAAAAAATCCACAGGGACCAAATTCAGGTGATACCCGTGTTTTGCGCGGTAGGTCATGGGGCGACTTCCATCCACGTTACATCCGCGTATCAAGCCGCAGCCATTTCGGCCCCTCTGGCGCGAACCCCGACGTTGGTTTCCGTTGCGTAGGGCTTGAAGTTACCCCTTGATCCCTTTACCATTTTTTGAAACTATGCAAGACGAAGTATTAGCTGTAACAAAGGAAGGCTATATGCTAGAGCAAAAAATTATAGAACTGAGATTTCTTAAAAGTTGCTGAACTCAGATGGTATAAGACTTGGAACATTATTGTCAAATGAAAATGCTCTATAATTGTCATTGGCAGGAATCCAGTTTTTTTCCACGAAATTTCTCTGGATTCCAGCCTTCGCTGGAATGGCATTGAATATTTTCTATTAAGCATTTTCATCTGAGTATTTAACCTAAACTCTGACGAATATTAGCTTAAAAACGCATTTTAGAATTTTCAGTGGAGGTATTTTCTATGAGCAGAAGTAAAAACAGTATTGATGTTAGTGATCTGTCTGATAAAGATATAAAAATAGTTCAAGAATTTGTTAAAATATTAAGGGTAAGAACCCGAAAGGAACTTTCTCTAAAATCACAGGATGAAAAGATCGCTTTTGCCACAAGAGAGTCGGATGTTATAGGCTCATTAACACGAGAAGAGATATATGATTACCTCTGATATTGCACTTATTGATAGTAATATTCTCGTCCAAGATTTATACTTACAATCAAGACCATTTCACAAGATTCAAAGAATTAGATGTACTGATCCCCTAATAAAATCAGTTTCGTGTCGACTGGTAGGCAACGAACGCTAACACGAGACACCTTACATACGAAGCAGAAATTTTTTATTACCCCATATCTTATGGAATTTGGTAAAGTAATCGTTGAAAAATACAAAAAGTGCAATAAAAACAACCCCCTACCCCCCTTTGATAAGGGGGAATAAGTCAAGTCATCATCAAATTCCCCCTTTGATAAGGGGGACACAGGGGGTTGTGAAAGATGATCTGCGTCGGATATATCAACAATAACATCAATACTTGGAGTTGATCCAGATGAGCCTATTTGGACGTATAAAAAAAGAACATTGGAATGAAATCCTCGGAGTGCTGATCGTTATATTTGCGGTCTGGGTGCTGGTCAGCCTTATTGGCTTCGGTGGAAGTATAGGTAATGAGCTAAAGTATGATCTTGAAGACTGGATGGGCTACGTGTCTTATCTGCTCGTTATCTTAATTAGCTACTGGGGTGTAAGTCTGTTTATGGATAGAAAGCGAGGGATTCTATCCGGATTTTTCGGTACAATTTGTTTAATCATCAGTGGTCTAATGCTTTTCAGCCTTGTGTCTAGCGAACCATTCAATACCTCAGGGGTTATAGGTAATGCACTGAATCAGTTGTGCAAGAAAGGTATAGGGGTTCCGGGACTGATTCTTGCAGGCTTGGTATTTCTTATACTTGGCATCACGCTGTCAGCAGAATTAACTGTCAGCCATCTTTTCCATACTATATACACGGGCTTGAAAAAGAAAGAATCCACTCCAGCCAAAAGGAAGTTCCGTATCACTCCTCCAGTCACAGTTAAACCCCAAAAACTGTCAACTCCTGAACCCATTTCAGATACCACAATCGTTTTATCCGATAATTCTGAAGAAAAAGTAGAAAATGAATTATACCTGCGCAGCCCGGGCACTACAGGCTCTTACTTTCTGCCAAAACTTTCACTCTTGAATAAGAATTTGCCAGAAAACGAGCAACTGACAAAAAGCATGCTACAGGAAACTGCAAAAATACTGGAAAGAAGTTTCAAAGAATTCAATATAGATGCAAAAGTGCTGAGAGTGAGCAGAGGTCCAGCAGTTACGAGATATGAAGTGGAGCCGGGTCCGGGTGTGAAAGTCAATAGGTTTGTTAATTTACAGGATGATCTGGCATTAGTATTGAGGGCAACCCGTGTCAGGGTCGTGGCACCAGTACCGGGCGCCGGGGTAGTCGGGATCGAAGTGCCTAATGAAAAAGTAATGCAGGTCGGATTGAGAGAGGTGCTGGAATCTCCGGAATTTAGAAACTCCAAAGCAAGACTTCCACTGCCTCTTGGTAAGGATATATCGGGTAATCCTATTGTTGCGGATCTTGCCGCTATGCCCCACCTTCTGGTCGCAGGAACAACTGGCTCAGGAAAAAGCGTATTTATCAACTCCGTTATCGCATGTATGCTTTTCAGGATGACACCCGATGAACTCAGGTTTATAATGATCGATCCCAAAAGAGTAGAATTAAGCCTTTATGATGGAATACCACACCTTATGGCGCCGGTCGTGACAGATAGCATGAAAGCCCCTGCATACCTCAAGTGGGCACTTCGAGAGATTGATAAAAGGTATAAGAAACTGGCAGATGTCGGCGTACGAAATATAGAAAGCTATAATAAATACATGGAAGATCATCCCGATGCAGTCGGAAAAATCGCAGCAGAGGACGACCTTGTGCATGGAAAACTACCCTATATAATGATTATAATAGACGAACTGGCTGACCTTATGATGGTTGCAAGCTCGGAAGTGGAAGCGGCAATAACGAGACTAGCACAGATAGCGAGAGCCGCCGGGGTGCACATGCTTGTGGCAACCCAGAGACCGTCTGTGGACGTTGTCACTGGTTTGATCAAAGCTAACCTTCCGTGCCGATTATCATTCCGTCTTGCATCCAAAGTTGACTCACGAACCATACTCGATATGAACGGTGCAGAAAATCTGCTCGGAAAAGGTGACATGCTATATATGGATATTAATACTGCAAAGCCTGTTAGAATACAGGGGTGTTACGTGAGTGAAGGTGAGATCGAAAAAGTCGTAGAATTTACCCAGCGACATGCAATTCATGATGAAACGGATATACCCAATTTAGAAGATGGAGAATCTCAAGACGAATCCTCAAATGATGAATTATATGAACAGGCTGTAAAATTGGTGCTTAAACATCATACAGCTTCTACATCCTTTCTGCAGCGGAAATTAAATATAGATTATGAGCGCGCTGTTCAGATTTTGGAAGACATGGAAGCAGATGGGATAGTAGGTCCTAATATGGGGAAGCAATCAAGAGAGATCCTGATGGATGATGAAGATTAAATGCAGCTAAATTTCAGATTTCAGACTCTAATATATTAGTAAAAAAGTCTATGGCTTCAGTGAAGGTCTTATGCAGGATTTATATCCTGAGCACCCCACTAAGCTAGGTGAGATACTCATAGAGATGGGTTGCCTAACACCATCACAACTGGATAGATGCCTTCAAAAGCAAAAGGAAATCCACATATTTGATTATATGCACAAGCTTCTGGGTGAGATAATAGTAGAATTTGGGCTTATAACCGAGGAACAATTGCGTCAGGCACTTGCTGAACAGAAAATGAGACTCCGAGTTACTGCGGAGTGATTGGATGATTTTTAATACAATGCAATGTACAAAATGCAAGCATGAGAACCGAGATAACGCCAAATTCTGTGAAAATTGCGGGGAAAAACTATCCTTTATTTGTCCAAAATGCGGTTTGGAATTGAAACCCGAAGCCAAATTCTGCGACGAATGCGGCACTAAAGTCGGAGATACTGCACCGAAAATCACTATCCCCAGCCTTGAGGAAATCCATGCAGGGATCCAACGCTCTACACCGAAATCAATGCTACAATCCGTCACCTCACAGATAGAAGGCGAAAACAGAATCCTGTCCATCCTATTCGGCGATATTAGCAACTCAGTTGGTATTACCGAAAAGATGAATCCGGAAGATGCCGCTGACCTGATCAATGAATGTCTCAAGACGATGGTGGACGTTATCGTAAAATACGAAGGGCGCATAAATCGCTTTCTTGGTGACTGCGTTCTGGCGTTCTTCGGTGCGCCTGTTTCCCATGAAAATGATTCTGAAAGAGCCATATTAGCTGCGTTGGAAATGCGAGATGAGGTCGCAAAGCTGAACCTGAACATATCCATCGGCATCAACACAGGCATGGTTTACGTCGGCGCAATGGGAACTGATGAGCATAAAGAGTTCACAGCTATGGGAACAGCAGTCAACCTTGCATCACGGTTACAAAATATCGCTTCCACAGGTCAGATCATCGTTGGTGAGACTACATATCGTCTGACAAGACGCTCTTTTGAATTCCAACCGTTGCCATCTCTGGAAGTCAGAGGTATCTCAGAACCTATCTCTGCTTATGAAGTCATTAAAACATTGCCAAAATTTGAGAAAATACGAGGAATAGAAGGACTTAGAGCAGATATGATCGGCAGAGATAAGGAGTTTACTGACTTAAAGGACAGCGTTGATGCTCTGATTAATGGTAAAGGTCAGATTGTCTCAATCATCGGTGAAGCGGGCGTCGGCAAGTCACGCCTTGTAAGAGAATTCAAGGAATATATCGCAGATGTAAAATTCAATTCCATGCCTATCTGTCTTGAAGGTCAATGTATATCCATCGGTGAATCCATAAGCTACTGGGTATTTATTGACATACTGAGAAACTATCTTGGTTTCTCCGCTGATGATAACATTGACACACTTAGACAGAAGACCATTGAGAAGATGAGTTCGCTTTTTCCGCAAAGACAAGATGAGATTATACCATATATCGGAAATCTGCTGTCATTGGAGTTCGGGAATGAGTGGGATAACAAAATCAAGAATATGTCCGCAGATATTGTAAAGTATCAGACTTTCATGGCACTGCGTGACGTATTCGTGGCAATAGCACAGCAGAAGCCATTGATCCTTATCCTTGAGGACTTGCATTGGGGAGATAACCTTTCACTCGATTTGATCAACCTGCTGATGGATACACTTAGGCTGGCACCCATCATGCTAATATGTGTATACCGTCCGGAGAAGGAACACAAAAGCTGGCATATCAGCGCACAGGCATCATCCAAATGCCTTGATAGATACAAAGAGATAACACTACGCCCATTGACGGCTCAGGAAAGCAGAAGACTGATAGAGTCATTACTCAGCATCGAGAACCTTCCAGATGCTATAAAAGAAAACATACTCCAAAAGGCAGAGGGTAACCCCTTCTTTGTTGAGGAGGTTATCCGTTCTCTAATGGAAAATGGCGTAGTATATAGAGATGGTGAGCGATGGATGGCAAAGGATGAGATCAGTGGCATAGCAATTCCAGATACCGTCCAGAACGTCATCATGTCACGCATAGACAGGTTGGAAGAAGAAACCCGATATGTCCTTCAAAGCGCATCTGTTATCGGCAGGTTGTTCAGACATAGATTACTACAATATATAACCCAAAGGGAGCGTGATCTGGACAAGCACTTGTGGCAGTTAGAGGAAAGCGATCTGGTGTATGAGGAACAGGTTATCCCTGAACTGGAATACAGCTTCAAGCACGCATTAACTCAGGAGACAGCCTACAATACCATACTATCAAGGCGCAGAAGAGAATTCCATCGCAAGGTCGCAGAGGGTTATGAGACGTTATACTCATCCCGAATAGAGGAATACTATGATGATCTGGCTTACCATTACAGCAGAAGTGACGATCACCTGAAGGCAGTCCAGTATCTCATCAAAGCAGGTGAGAAGGCAAAAAGGAACTACTCCAATGACGTTGCCATCGCCCATTACAAGAAAGCACTTGAGATAATAAAGCAGGAAAAGATAGAACAGAATGAATGGAAACTTGAGGCTTTACAGGGGTTAGGGGAGGTATATGATGGCACGAGCAGAAATGCCGAAGCGGTGGAAGTATTTGAGAAAGCAATAGCATTAGCAAAAGAGATGAGACTCCCGCCACGCAGGATAGTGATGCTATATTACTGGATAACAGAATCATTAATATTTATTAAAAGAAACGATGAATTGCTCTCTTATGGTAAAATGGGACTGGAGGAATTGGGAGACGATACAGAATGTCTTGAAGCAGTATTGATGAACTATAAGATTGCCGCTTGGTATATGTATATTATGGGTGATAAAGAAAAAAGTAAAGAATACGTTGACAAGTACAAAGTGATTATTAAAAAGTTTCCGTATTCTCCAGAATTGATAGGTCCTTACATTCGTATCATTCAGTCTGCTGCGCTTGATGGTGATCTTGATTTTGAGTGGGAGTGGACAAAGGAGCTTGAAAAGCATGCAACACAACACAATGACCTTCGTGGGCTTGCACAAGCATGGAATTCTCAGGGAGATATTTTGACCGATAAAGGTGATTACAAAAACGCTATTCCATATAAGCAAAGAGCCATTGAGACACTAGAACGCATAGGTGACAATACACGAACACTTGCATTTCTATATTATATAACAAATATTTTTTTCATAATAGGTGATATTGATGAAGCTGAAAAACACGCACAAAAACAATTGCAGATAGTCGAGAATTCGAGGGGTAAACTATATAATTTTGGTCATTATGCTTATCTGTCTCTTGCCGAGATGTGCAAACAGAACTATGATAAAGCTTTACTCTATTCGCAAAAAATGCTTGAAAAATCATCTCAAATAGATAGAAAGCTATCCGTGATTGCACGAGCATATCGCAATTTTGGAATAGTCCATATGAAAAAAGGTGATTATAGTCAGGCTATTAAGAACTTTGAATTGTCTTTGAAGACAATAATGGAATCATCAAATGAATCTCTCATTTTCCAGAAAGATCACGCTTATAATGTCCCATTGCTTTTCCTAAAAGAAGCTTATGAAGCAATATCTGCACCTGAAAAATACAGGGAATATTGCCTTTCTCTCAAGGAACGCTACGCTGATGCGATAGAGAAACTGCCATCATTTAAGTTTGATCTTGAGACAATTCAGCCGTCAGAAGAATATCGCAACCTTATTTTTGAGGATGACTTTCAAGGAAAAGTTGAAGAATCATGGAGTTGGATAGATGAGTTCGGTGATTGTAGTTATAGGCTTACGGATGATGGGGTAGAGATTCATTCAGCAAATGGACGTGATCTTAATGGAATAAATAACAGCGCACCTCGCTTGATGAGGGAAGTCACAGATGATTTCGCTGTTGAAACGATTGTGTCACCTGTATCAGATGAAAAGCCTCAGATAGGCGGAATTCTGTTATGGAAAGATAAGAGCAATTTCCTTCGACTTGAGAGAGGTAATTGGGGCAAGAAAACAGTGAGTTATGCTGGATATGTGGATGGAAAGCCATATAATTGCTCACATGGGTTTCTATCTTATGCAGGAGATGATATTTATCTGAGGTTAGAGCGTTCAGGCAGTAAGTTCCACGCTTATTGTAATTCTGATGGAAAGAAATGGCTGTCGTGTGGTGAGATAGAGCTACAAGCAGAAGATCCCATTCAAGTTGGCATCTATGCTTATGGTATGATTGACAGGCATATATACTGCGGTAGTTTCAAAGAAGGCACAGCGACTTTGTTTCGTAAATTCCGCTTGTGGAAACGTTCTATAGAGTAGGGACGTAGTACCTGCGCCCTCTGGCACGTTCGACGTGCCACTACGGTATGTTTACCATTAAGGTAATTTTTAACTTTTAATTGGAGGAAATATAGGTGAATATAATACTCGTTGTGTTTGATTCGTTGCGAAAAGATAGTATGGGTTGCTATGGACCACCGCCATGGTGGGAAGTCAAGACACCGAATTTTGACTCTCTGGCAAAGGAGTCGCTGGTTATGACACGGATGTATCCCGAAACACTCCCGACCCTTCCTGCACGCCGTGCATTATACACAGGGAAACGTGTTTATCCCTTTGTAAATGGGGATTTTCATTTCAAGGGTGATTTTGTAGGTGCGCCGGGCTGGGGGCCCATACCTGAAGAGCAAGATACAATCGCCGAACTGCTGAGAGACAACGGATACCGTACCGGGCTAATCTCTGATGTATACCATCAGTTTAAGCCATCCAAAAACTACTGGCGGGGGTTCAACCAATGGATGTTCCTGCGAGGTCAGGAAACCGATCCATATCGTAGTGGACCTGCCCCAACGCAAGAACAGATTGACCACTGGCTGCCAAAGGAATTGCAGAACCCATGGAAGGTCAATTTTGTCCGTCAGTGCCTTATGAATATGCACGATAGAGTCCGTGAAGAAGACTACTTCAACGCTAGAGTCATGATCGAAGCGTCACGATGGCTGGAACAGAATCAGGATGCCGATAAATTCTTTCTCGTAGCAGAGAGCTTTGATCCCCACGAACCCTGGTTTGTTCCCGAACACTACCGCCGTATGTACGACGACACAGATGGTCCCGAACAGGTAGTTTCTGGATACACTGACACTAATGCACTGAGACCTGAACTTCTGAACAGGACAAGGGCTAACTATACAGGGCTGGTCACTATGTGCGACCACTGGTTCGGTTATCTGTACGAAACGATGAAAGTACTTGGATTGCTGGAAAATACTATTTTGATATTCACAACAGATCACGGACATTCCATAGGCGATTTTAATTACATGGGGAAGCGCGGCTATCCGTCAACACCTGAAGTCTATGACGTTCCCCTAATCATAAGACATCCAGAGGGTATTGGCGCAGGTAAGAGAAGTGACGCACTGGTACAGCACATAGATGTAGCAACACAGATACTTGATTTTGCTAGTGTTGAGCCTAAACAGCCGATGGATGGCAAACCATTCTGGAATTCAGTGATAAATAACGGTAAACCGATCAGAGATCACGTTACAGTCGGTTGGGGATCAGCAATGACAGTGATTGACCACAACTGGTGGCTGAACTGCAAAGTTAATGGCAAGGGTGTTTTCCTACGTAATCTGAATGCAGAAAAGCCATTTGATAGCAACGTGGCAAGTGAGCATCTCGATATAGTCAAAGAGATGTATAACAAAGGCGTGGAAGACGCAGGCGGGGAATTCCCTGATTACATAATCAAGCTGGCAGAAGGGCAGGCTGACGCTCCCGGCTGCAGTGAGCTTGTGCCACGAGTTTAATTAGTTGAACGCTCAAATTCACACAGAATAAGGGGAAATATGTGTGATTCTAAACACCCGAAATCTAACTAAATTAAGAAAGGAGAAGGTATATCAGAGTTTATCCCCGGATCTCTAATACACCGAGAATTGAAATGGCAAAAATAGGCATGTTGAGCTTTGCTCACGTTCACGCAAATGGTTACGCTGATCAGGTTGTTAAAAACGAAAGGGCTGAACTCGTATCTGTATGGGATGATGACGAGGGTAGAGGAAAAAGAGCCGCTGAGAAATATAATGTACCATTCTACGCCGATCTGGATAAAATCCTTGCAACTGACATAGGCGCAGTAGTTGTCAACGCATCAACTGATCTGCATCCCGAAGTCATGGTTGCGGCGGCAAAGGCTGGAAAACACATATTTACAGAAAAAGCCCTTGCCATTGACGTAGCAGGATGCGATAAGATCATCGAAGCGGTTAAAAAAGCAGGTGTTAAGTTCATGATCTCACTGCCGTCAAGATGCAGTAGAGAGCTTTTGTTGGCAAAAAAGGCTATTGATGATGGACTTTTGGGAGAGATCACGCTTGGGAGAGGCAGAGTCGCACATTCCGCCGCTCTGGACAAATGGTTCAGCGGTGACAGTGCATGGTTCGTTGATGCAAAAAAAGCTGGCGGAGGCGCATTGTTCGATCTTGGATGCCACAGGATGGACGTTATCAGATGGATGATGGGCGAACCTAAAAAGCTGATGGCGATAGTCAATAACTTCTCAGGCAATTTTGACATAGATGACAACTCCGCAACTATCATTGAGTTTGCGAATAAAGGCATTGGCATGGTTGACGTAGCCTTTGTGCATAGGTCTGGACCTAACCCATTTGAACTTTACGGAACAGAAGGAGCCATCGTCATGGGCTTAGGACCATTATCTCTTACCACACGCAAGTTGAATGAAGAACAGATCAAAGAATACATAGCCAACGGGCCGCAAGGGCTTCCTTCACCCATGCAGCAGTGGGTCAATGCCTTAGAGGATGGCACACCAATGACCATAACCATTGAGGATGGGCGCAATCTCACGGAATTGCTTCAAGCATCGTATATGTCCTCTGCGCAGAACAAGGGGATAGAATTACCATTGTAAAATTGTATGGAGTGCGCAAGCCATGCTTGCGCACTTGCTGAAGCATGGCTTCAGTACTCCAAATATAGGATCACAGAATTGAAGAGTGTTGAGGAACTATTCAAAGAACTGGTTGAGATAATAGCAAAACTGAGAAGCGAGGATGGCTGTCCCTGGGATAGGGAGCAGACTAATGAAACGCTAAAATCAGGGCTTATAGAAGAAGCTTACGAAGTTATTGAGACGATTGATGAAAAAGATGATGAAAAATTCGAGGAGGAACTTGGCGATCTGTTAATGCAGATAGTATTGAACGCTCAAATAGCCAAAGATGAAGGCAGATTCGATATAACCGATGTCATCCAAAAAATCAATGAAAAACTGATAAGGCGCCATCCACACGTTTTTAGTGATCTTCAAGTCAAAGATGCTCAGGAGATATTGATAAATTGGGATCGTATTAAGAGTGAAGAAAGATCAGGCAGGGATGAAAACTCGATTTTGGATGGCATACCTATAAACCTTCCCGCACTCATACAGGCTCGCAAAGTGCAGTCAAGGGCATCAAGGGTAGGATTCGATTGGGATAAAGCGGAAGATGTTATCAAAAAGGTTGAAGAAGAAGTAGGTGAACTAAAAGAAGGAATTAACAATCAGAATCAGGAAAACATTGAGGAAGAGATCGGCGATATTTTGTTCTCAATCGTGAATTTGTCAAGATTCCTTAACGTAGAACCTGAAGGTGCGCTGCGGAATACAACAGCTAAATTTATAAGACGCTTTAAGCAGATGGAAACCCAGATTACAAACGATGGAAAAAAGATAACAGATTATGATCTTATGGGATTAGACAAAATCTGGGATTCAATAAAGGAATCAGAGAAGTAACATTATTTTGAGACATTTAGATACATGACTTATTTAATCAAATCCCCCCTTCCCCCCTTTAGCTAAAGGGGGAATTAGCCCAAACTCCCCTCTTGAGAGGGGCTAGGGGGTGTGTTTCCTATTAGGTAAGTTATTTAATTATGTTTAAGTGATGGACTTAGAAGGGGTAAAGAATGTACGATCAACCAGCATCAGTTCAGACAGTAGTTGCAGTGGGAGAATTGAGATTATCCTTTGAACACACAACAGATGGAATTATATTATTAAGCCTTATGGATATAGTTGCAGGGCAGGAATTGCTGGCTAAACCAATGTCGCTGTTTACGATAAATCTACGAAATATTGAGACAGGTGAAGAAAGGCATCTCAGTGCAGATTCCGGCTGGGGTACATCAAATATCAAACAGTCAGATAATTGCGCTCTATTGACGTGGAAAACTGGAAAACTTATGGTTGAACTTCACGGCAGGCTTGATGACGAAAACAGCGCAGTATACTGGAATATGAACGTTAAAAATGAAGATGCGAATTGGAGCATAATGAGCGTAGTATTCCCCCAGATTGGTGTCGCTGATCTTGGCGATGATGCCTGCGTATTCTTCCCTAGAGGACCCGGTGAAGTACAAAAGGGCTTGTGGCAAAAAGCCTTTAAACATCATGGGCTTTATCCTGAACCATGGACTGTCATGCAGTTTGTATCCGCTTACAACGAAAAAACAGGCATTTACGTAGCGACTCATGATCCGAACGCAAGCGCAAAAGAAATCACGATCGAAAGCCGACCTGAAGAAAAATTAGTCGTGTTTACTTTTGATCATCCTGCGGAAAATATGGGCATCGGCGGAAATGACTTCTCGTTGAGCGGTTATGCTGTCTGGAAACTGCTTCGAGGTGACTGGTACGACTCAGCAATGATATACAGGGATTGGCTGAAAAAAGAAGCAAGATGGTTCCCTGAAATCGGCGCAGACGGCCGCAGTGATACGCCTGAGTGGATGCGTGAGCTTTGCGTGTGGGCAACAACTGGCGGAAACGCTGAACAGGTTGTACCAAAAGTGAAGAAATTTGCTGAGTATATGGGCGTTCCGGTGGGTTTTCACTGGTACAACTGGCATCAGATACCATTTGATAACGATTACCCTCACTACTTCCCTGTCACAGATGGCTTTGCCGAAGGTGTGCAGGATTTACAGAAAGCGGGCATATTCGTCATGCCATACATCAACGGAAGGCTCTGGGATACTCACGATAAAGGCACTGAGGATTACCAGTTCACCAGTGTTGCTCTGCCTGCGGCGACAAAGGACGAAAAAGGTGAGCCATACATAGAGATGTACGGCAGTAAAGAAGCAGATGGCAGTCCGGTAAAATTTGCTGTAATGTGTCCGTCAACTGAACTTTGGCAGAATCGTATACGTGATATATGTCTGAGACTGATCAATGAATACAAGGTCAATTCTGTCTACATTGATCAGGTATCCGCCATGTCACCAAAGCTCTGTCTTGATAAAACTCACGGGCATCCTCTTGGCGGAGGACACTGGTGGGTTGAGGGATATTGGAAAATGCTTCAATCCATACGTGACGCTATGCCTGATGATTGTATGCTGACGACTGAATGTAATGCAGAATCTTATATCCGATGGTTTGATGGCTACCTTTCATGGACGTGGCAGCATGATGGTCAGGTTCCGGCGTTTCCGGCAGTTTACGCAGGTGCAATACAGAACTTTGGTCGTGCGTATCGTGGCGGAGCAACAGGAGATCTAGCTCTAAGGATGAAAGCAGGACAACAGCTTGTCTTTGGAGAGCAAATAGGCTGGATCGACCCGGGTGTGATCGATCAAAAAGAAAATGCCGAGTTCATGAGACAGATTGTTCAACTACGCTGGCATCTCCGACGCTATTTTTATGCAGGTGAAATGCTCAGACCGCCGAAATTAATAGGCAATATTCCAGACGTAAAGGCTGACTGGCAATGGGCTGGCGAATGGTGGGTAACTACCTCCGCTGTGCTAACCGGTGCGTGGAAACTTCCACAAGATGATAAGCTTGTGCTGATCTTTGTAAATGTCAGCGATGAGACTGTTCATGCCAAAATAGACTTTAATCCAACAGAATATGGCATTGTAGGCAAGGAAGTAAAAATCACCACAAAAGGAACTGAAGAGATTTCTGTTGATCTAAAAAAACTTGATAATGAGCTTATCTTTCCTTCCCATACAGTATATGCGTATGAGATGATAAAAACCGAATGAAAATATAAACGGACTCTTGACAGTAGGTAGATTCTATTGGTATGATAAATATACATTATTAAGAGAGTTTGGAAAATTTTGCTAACTTATACCATTTTGATTTTATCATTGTGCATAATTTGACGGTTGAGAAATATCAGTAGGTCGGGTTGAAGTAATGAAACCCGACTATATTAATATTTTGTTGGGTTTCGTTCCTCAACCCAACCTACATTAACTACATTAACGCACTATAATTTATGGAGAATGGTATTATAAAGCCGGTTGGAATAATCATTTTACCTGCTAGGAAGTTTTGTCTATGATCTGGTTGGTAGTAACTCCTCTAATCGCAATATCGGTGATTTTTCTTTTTACGCTTTTTGCTTTTATGAGAAAAATATGCTTCAAAAGGGAGTTAAAGAAGAAATCGCTTGACTTTACCCCTTGTTTGAATGTCTTTGTCCCTTGCAAAGGATGGAACGAAAACCTAAATACCTGTCTAAGATCAATCCTGAATCAAGATTACAGTAACTACAAGGTGATCTTCATCACAGAAAGCGAGGAAGACAAGGCAAATATTGAGATTTTGAAACTATTAAAAGAGTATAGTAACGCCTTTCACCTGATAAGTGGAAGAGCAGAAATGTGCTCACAGAAGAACCATAACCTTCTAAAGGCTGTAGATAGATATCCTGATTGCGATATTTTCGTTTTCTGTGATTCGGACCTTTTGTTTGAGAATTACTGGCTATCTAATCTTGTAAAACCTTTTAGCGACGAAAGTATATCGTTTTCTGCAAGCTTCTATTCAGTAGAAATTCAGGATGAGAGCAAAAAGTTTACTAGCATGTTTTATTCGGGCTTTAGTTTTTATACATTAATGATGCTTTTAGGTACAGATGTAATATGGGGCGGCTCTATGGCAATGAAGAAGAATTCCTTCGAGAAACTCAGAATAGCTGAATTATGGGAAAAAACAGTAGTAGATGATATGACAATCGCAAAATTGGTTAGAAAAGAAAATGAAAAAGTTTTTATCGTCTATCCTAATGGTGTAAAGTCATTCATAAGTGATGCCATGTCAATCAAAAATGTATTAAAGTGGGGTATAAGGCAAATACAATATTTGAAATACTACCTAAAAGCCTACTGGCTTACGTTGATATTTACCTACATACCCATAAATTTAGCTATGATTTCAGTGCCAGTGTTACTGGTTGTTTCTTTCCTGAATCATTCTTTGGTACCTATGTTGCTATCATATTCGACTGTTTTCCTAGTGATGATATTAAACCATATTCTGATAATTCGGCTAAATGAGGGAAAGATTACCTTTAGGCAAGTTATCTATATGCTACCAATGCTAATATTGTTTTCTTATGGGCTTATACTATCCATTTTCACCACTAGATTGCATTGGTCAGGCTATATATACAAAATGAAATATAATGGGGAAGTTAAGTCAATAGAATTAGCTTGATTATTAGATCAAATCTATTCCTTACCCTCAGAGTAGCCGCATCCCTCATTAGCACACACCAGATAATTGCCTTTCACTTTGGATACCTTTTCTACGAGGAAAGGCGCATTACATTTAGGACATGGCTGGTTTACGGGTTTATTCCACAACACCAGATCGCAATCTGGATATTTACTACAACCGTAGAACATCTTTCCTCGCTTGCTTCTTCTTTCAACTAAATCGCCATCACAATCTGGTTTTGGACATTTTATACCAGTACTCAAAGGTTTAGCCGTCTTACATTTGGGATATTGGCTACAAGAAAGGAATTTACTGCCGTACCTACTGGTTCTTATGACCATCGGGCTTCCGCACTTTTCACATATCTCGTCAGTTGGTTCCGGTTCAGCAGGTTTGGCATCCTTACCGTTCAACTGCTTTGTATTTTTACATTCAGGGAAGCCTGAACATGCAAGGAATTTCCCGTAACGCCCAAATTTAATGACCATATTCTTTCCACATAGATCACAAACCTCGTCAGTAATCTCTTCCATGTCTTTCTTTGCTGACTTTATTTTATCTGGAGCGCTCTCTAATGATCTGCTAAAAGGTCCATAAAATTCTTTCAAGACTTCAACCCATTTTATCTTGCCTTCTTCAATGTCATCCAATTCCGTTTCCATTTTGGCTGTGAACTCTACGTCCAGGATCTCTGGAAAGCTTTTCATAAGGGCATTGTTGACTAATATTCCCATTTCAGTGGGAATGAATTTACCCTGTTCTTTTGTCACGTATTTCCTATCCTGTATTGTAGATATGATAGTCGCATAAGTGCTCGGCCGTCCAATACCTTTCTCTTCCAGTATTTTTACAAGAGTTGCTTCAGTATATCTGGGTGGCGGCTGAGTAAAGTGCTGTTCTGGTATAAGTTTGAGAAGCAATAGCAATTGCCCTACGGTCAGTTCAGGGAGTATAGATTCCTTGTCTTCATCTGACTCATCATCTATGCTTTCCATATAAACAGACATGAAGCCTTTGAATTTTATTATTGAACCATTTGCCCGAAAAGTGTATTTTCCAGCTTTGATGTCTACAGTTGTAACGTCAAATATCGCCGGTTTCATCTGGCTTGCTATAAAACGTTTCCATATAAGGTCATAAAGCTCATACTGATCTTTACTCAAGAAGTTTTTTACGCTTGCGGGTGTCTTTTCCAAAGAAGTTGGGCGAATCGCTTCGTGAGCATCCTGAGCACTTTTCTTACTTGCATAATATATAGCTTTTTCTGGAAGGTAATCAGACCCATAATTCTGACCGATAAATTCTCTAACTGAATCTAAAGCCTCTTTTGCGACTCTGGTTGAATCTGTACGCATGTAAGTTATCAATCCAACAGCGCCTTCGTCACCTAATTCAATACCTTCGTATAAATCCTGAGCAACCATCATAGTCTTTTTGACCGTAAGTTTTAGCTTGCGCGCCGATTCCTGCTGGAGTTTACTCGTAGTGAAGGGTGGTACTGGATTTTTCTTTCTCTCTTTGCGCTCGATATTGTCTACAATGAATTTTTTACCGTCCAAATTTTTCAGAATAGCCTTTGCCTGTTCTTCATTCTCGATTTTTGCTTTCTTTTTATCAATCTCGAAAAGCTTTGCTTCAAACTGGCTAGTTTTTTCACCTTTCAATAGTGCCACAATCGTCCAGTATTCTTCGGGGACAAACGCCAGTACCTCATCCTCCCGTTCACATATAAGCCTGACAGCTACCGATTGAACCCTTCCTGCACTCAGACCCCATTTAATAGTCCTGCCTAATATCGGGCTGATCTGGTATCCAACCAATCTGTCAAGCACCCGTCTGGCTTGCTGGGCATCAACAAGGTCTTGATTGATTTGTCCCTGATGTTTAATAGCGTTCTGAACAGCGGTCTTGGTTATCTCGTTAAAAGTTATACGGTTAATAGGTACGTGGGTTGTTTTTAGTTCGTGAGCCAAATGCCAGCAGATAGCTTCGCCTTCCCTATCAGGGTCAGTGGCTATTAGTATCTGCTCAACGTTCTCAGCCGCCTTTTTTATTTCGTTTACAACCTTCTTTTTTCCGTCAATTATGACGTATTCAGGCTTAAACCCGTTTTCAATATCCACAGCAAGACCATTCGCAGGCAAATCCCTTATGTGGCCCATAGAGGCTTTCACAGTATAATCTTTACCTAAAAACTTACTGATGGTCTTGACTTTAGCTGGTGATTCCACAACAACCAGTGATTTTGACATTATTTAATCTCCAATGTTTCTAATTTACTACTAAATCTTTCTTAAAAAATATGGTTGAATTCTTTATTTCTTTAATTTGATTTTCTCGTTTAGGATTCAAACTATCCTCAAAAAAAGAAAAAATTACTTTATCTGGATGTTTTAGCAAATCATTACAAAATGATGAATACTTCAAAATTTCTTTTGATTCGATTTCACTTTTCTTACTTTCACCTATGGTAATCTTACCATCTGGTATACAACATATATCTATTTCTAAATCTGCATCTTTTTGAGATTTATCTTTTTTTAGCACCAATTCATGAACATATAGAAAGCTTTTTGTGTTTTGCTTGAGTTTGTATAATGTCAGAATTGGAATATGTGAATTATGATAATATGTTTGGAATACAACTTCATCTAATCCATAATACCACTTGGGTTCTTCTGGAGATTTCCAATTTTCATGCTTATACTGATTTTTTGTCTTGCATCTCTTACAAACAAAAGCATCTGTGATTTCTTCTATTCCATACCAATCACAATTTGAACATCTTTTACACTGAAAAATGAACCCTCTATAGAGTATTTTCTTAGATATAAGATCGTCTATAAGTTCAATAGCCTCATTTTCATTTTCTAATACTAATTCTATGGATTTGAAATTTAGGTAGTTTCTATCCTTAATATAAACAATTTCTTCTCCTGTTTCCTTGTTATATAATGACGTTGGTTTTCCATCTTTTTTGGATAAATTATCAGGCAAGAACTTATCAAATAAAATTCGGTTTTTGCTCTCTGAGAAAAAGCTACCTGTAATATCCAATGAGCCAAACTTTGCTATTGTCTCTTGAGCATATCTGCCTTTATCCGATAATTCAATGTGTGTATATCCTGCTTCTCCAAAATAACTTTTGAAAATCTCCAAAGGATTGACCAATTTCAATCTTGGTTTTATCAATATACCATCTATTTCCCCACCAAAATATACATCATTTGGGCATAAATAACTTAATCCATAACTTGAAGTTCTTATATTATATTTTCTAGAAAAACTTACTGATTTTTGACCTAGAAAATACAATTTAGGCAATTGATAACCATCAATTATTGCTTCAGTAATCCAACGATGCTCTCTTGGATCTATATAACTGAAGTTTTTGGGTTTAGGAGTTTCTAATGGTCCAACACCTTCGTTGTCTATGAAGACTTGTGTTTGTTGATTATAATAATTATCCTTTTCGATTACGTCCCAAGAACATTTAATAAAGCTTTGAAAATTTTGGTTAATATCTATTTTCTCTAACAATTCTTCTCTTGAGAACCAAAAGCCTTCTACAATTTCTTTTTTCTTCTTCTCTGATTCATCTAATGATAAAGTAACACTTGTAAGAACAACGGATCTTGCAAATTCAAAACCCATTTTGTCATATATAGCATTTATAATATGTGATGGTATTGCTTCCAATGGGGTTAAACGTTTATATGTTTCTGATTTTCTATTATTTGCTTTAATAAATTTGCTCAGAAAAGAGGAAGGCAACCAGTAAAAGTTATCGTGCATTCTTGATAGGCAGTAATACAAACAAAAATCCTCGATTTTATCTCCTAATATCAAGACTATTGGTTCTGAATACTCCTCATGTTCTCCAATTTTATAATATCTAACCAGATTCGCCATTGAAATAGAAAAAGGTGTGTATTCTAGAAAGTTTTTATCAGGTTTCCAGAATTTTATTTTCTCGCCTCTTTTGATATATGCTTCATATATATCATACCTTTTTAAGTCAACTTTACCTTCTATTGTATCTTTTAAGAAATCACCTAATTGATATTCATTGGGTACTTGGCAAACATTAATTCCAAGACTTTGTATTTTATCAAGGTATTGTTTTTCTACTTTTCCGACATACGAATATAACAGAAGTCTAAGCAATGGGTTTTTGAAACGTGATTCTAAATCAAAGTAAAAAAGTTCTTTCTTGTCAGCATATTGGACAATGTTCTCAATTCGTGTAAGCGGATAGTTATTATCTCCAGAAATTGTTAATGTTGAATTTATAACTCTATTCCTGAAGTAAAAAGGAGAAAGTCGTTGTTTTAGTTTTTCCTGCAGAGAATCACTTATATCAAAGTCATATATTGGGTGGTGCTTGGCTTGAATTTCAAATAATTTTATGCCTGTTTTAGAATCTAACCCGCTTGATTGAGCATACCAATCTTCATAATAAGCTTCATATTTCTTTGGATTAACATATTTAAAGTCAAGAAGAGTTGATTTGTAGTAAAAAAGGTAATCAGGATTGTATTTTTCTAATATTGCCCAAAACTCATCGCTGATAGTATTCCCATCAGTTGGCATAATTAGATTATATGCACCACCCCATATCATGCTGTAATATTCAATGATCTTAGTTGCAGTGTGCATCCAATATTTATCATCTTTATTGATAAACGTCACAACTCTTTGTGGTCTAACGAAAGTAGTAACATTTCTATATTCTGGAATTCCCATGCTTTGAATACTTCCCTTTTTACAAAACTAATTACGAGTAATCTGGCAAATATCGAACATATTTTAGATCAGATTTTACAGCATTATAAAACGCTTTGTCCGCAGTCCAGAATTCGCAGTTGCGTAATTCAGCAAGAGCCGCATAAGTGGCATCATATACAAGTCGTTGGTTAAACTTTTCTGCTATTTCACGAGCGAGTTGTCTAACACCATATAAATCAATAATCTCTACAGGCAATCTATCAAGTATAGAATACGCTTTATGTGCTTCAATGACTGACATTCTCCCATAAAAAACATGCTTACGAATTACACTATCCACTTCGCTAGTGAATATCGGTGGTGCAATAAGATCGATATCTCCTACTCCAGCATCTCTTAGAAATATACTTGCTTCGTTACTGAAAGGCTCGTTGCTTATTACCCATTTAATTGCTATATTAGCATCCACACAACATTCGATCAAAATCTTGCTATCCTTTCCTCACGGATCTGACGAATATCCTCTGCAGAGTCTGTTTTTCCTATTGTTTTTACTTTCATTTCATCACACATTTTTATAAAAGCTTCTATGCGCTTAGCATGGTCAAGTCGCTGCTGTTCTTCATTTATTTGCTGAGATAACAATCCATTAAGATTCTCACCGATCTTTACTATAAGTTTTAATTGTTCATTAGGTGGCAATTGAATCGCCATACGTTCAACTTCTTCTAAAATAACCTTGCTACTCATTTTTTTCCCTCCATTATAAAGCCTGTGCCTGATGAGTTTTAATAGACTCAAATGCCTTTATAGCAAGTTCGGTTGCACGGGCACCGTCTTTGACCTTTGCGGCATTTACTGGATCAATGTCCTTGCTGACCCAATCTATCAAGGCGTGCATCTGTTGTGCGTAACCGTGAGCGATGTAGCTGTCGCTACATCCGTGAAGATCGTCCATCGTGATCCTTGCAGGTTCAGCACCCCATAGGCGTACCTCTGGCGCACTGTAGTAATTGAAAAGCGTTGCAGTGACGTTACCTGCAAAAACCTGATATGCAGATTTTCCCATCAGTGCTGGATTTCCGAAATCGCCGATAGTTACGTTCGCTACGGAGCCATTGGCAAAACGCATAGTACAGACGACTGTATCTGTGATTGGCAAAGTTGGATGATGATAGTTTCCTCCCTCAGAATAGATAGATACAGGTGTTGAATCATTCAGGAAGCAGGTCGCATCAAAACAATGACATCCCTGACTCAGTATGTTCCCCCCGCCTTCAATCGGATCATTTGCCCATGAACTCTCACCCCATTTGGGATCAATGAGTTGTGCGATTGTAACCCATGGGTTGGGAACAAATTCTTTGAGTTTAAGGACAAAAGGTGAAAAACGAGCCTGAAAACCCATCATGAACTTAACGCCTGCTTTTTCAACTGCCTCTGCAATGCTCAGACATTCTTCCATATTCAGAGCAAGGGGCTTTTCACAGAATACGTGCTTGCCAGCCTGTGCGGCGGCGATGCTCATAGGTGCATGAAGGTTATGATGTGTACAGATGATTACTGCGTCAACGTCTTTGTCATCCAGTGCTTTTCTAAAATCCGTAGTGATTAATTCAGCGTCTACCTCTTTTTGCAGTTTTAACGCAGATTCTTCATAAACGTCAACTAAATAGCGCAGGCGCACATTCTCCAATCTTGACAGCCTTCGTGCATGTGTAGAACCCATGTTTCCACAACCAAAAATTGCAACTTTAACAACGTCTGCCATAATAATCTCCTTATGAAGGAACAATTGTTCCCTGAAGATGATTTACTACAATCATTGAAATTTTATAAATGAACATATATGATTACTTAAGTATCAATTTCTTTTTTTCCAATAATGCAACAGTAATTTCAGTATCATCTTCAATGTCAACCTTTTCCAGCGACTTTATTATTCCATAAATTTGAATTCACAAAGATGATGATTTCCTAATAAACATCTTACCTGATAACTGTTGAACCAGACCTTTGAGTTCCAGCATGACGAGGACAGAACTGACTTTGAAAGCAGGCAATGCGGATTGCCTTGATATGTCGTCTATATGAATTGGTGATGAGCTAATAACCTTCCAGACTGCACCCTCGTCTTGAGAAAGCTGTAATTCTATACGTGCATCTTCGTTCTTAATATCTTCGTCTGCAGTGGACTGGAAAGCATAAGACGGCAATTCATCGAGTATATCTTCAACTGAATCAACGAGTTTGGCACCCTGTTTGATAAGTTCGTTTGTTCCCTTTGACGTCTCCGAAAATATCTGTCCCGGAACCGCAAAGACTTCTCGTCCCTGTTCAAGAGCGAAATCAGCAGTAATTATCGCCCCACTTTGTTTTGATGCCTCCACTATTAGTGTTCCCAATGATATTCCACTTATAAGCCTGTTACGTCTAGGGAACATACCTCTATGGGGCTGGGTTCCCATAGGAAGTTCAGAGATAGCCGCGCCAGAACTAATGATCTTTTCAAATAATCTAGAGTTTTCGGTAGGATAAATAACATCCAGACCACTTCCCATAATGGCAATTGTACGTCCACCAGCACTCAACGCACCATTGTGAGCCATTGTATCTATCCCGTAAGCCATTCCACTGACTATGGTTATACCCCTTGATGCTAGTTGATTGCTTAACTGTTCAGCAGCCATTTTGCCGTAGTTCGTGGCATTTCTTGTTCCTACAACAGATATAGCACGAGAATCAGTAGAAAGCAATTCCCCTTTGACGTAAAGCATGGGCGGTGGATCATATATTGCTTTAAGGGAAGCTGGATAATTTTCGTCTTCTATGGTGATTACTTTGCAGTTATATCGGTTAATCAGGTCCAGCTCATGATCAATCTGGATACTATCACGATGGTTAATTATATTTTGGCAGACAGCGGGCGTGATACCTCTCACCATTACCAGCTCTTTTAATGGCACACTCAGCACGGCAGATGGAGAACCAAAGAATTTCACCAGGCGTCGAAATGTTGAACTTCCAACACCTGGTATCATGTTCAGTATTATCCAGTCTTTGGTATCTTCTGCTGACATTCTCGTTAATGGATCACTTCTTCTCTTTCGTTTCCACTGGTGCAGGGGTTGCAGCAAGACCGTAAACTTCGATCTCGGCGAATTTCAAAGGTTCTCTCAGAATGCGTTCAGCTTCAATATTACCTCCACCTCCGGTAGCTCTTTTATTTCCTTGCTTGGCTCCTGATGTGGCTATCGCTGATTTTCCTGCCGCTGTTCTAGCCGCTCTTTGGGCTCTTATCTTGATTTTGGAAGCCTCGATCGAGGAAATCTTTATGTCTATATCACTATTCTCATCCCCTCGAATCTCTTTCACTAACTTCCAATCTTCACCCGACAGAACGTATACATCAAGATCCACAGGCACAGTATCCTCAGTACGCCTTTTGATAAGAATCCTTCTTATGTCCTGTGGTGTTTTAAGCGATACAGCAGCATTAGTGAATCTGCTGTCGTCCTTCGCTTCCCCCTTAACGTATTCTGGGATCTGGGTTTGAGCAGTGGTATACATACTGCCGTCAGTGAATTGCTCAACATCGCTGGTAACCTCAAGCTTAGACCAGGTCGGCTCGGCAAGCATCGAGCATCCCGATACAATCAGGGCTAGGACAAACAAAAAAGCTAATGTATAAGCGAATCGTTTCATGGTATCCCTCCCATTAATGTCGGCTTACATTTTGCAAGATTTGTAAGCCATTTTGGTAATTCATACAGCAGGACGCTATAAAAACTAAACTCTCAACGATCTTTCAGGAAATAAGCTTCTATTTCTGAAAGATACTCACGACACGAAGTTTATATCATTCTCCGGATCAAATTTCACGCTCCTCTTACAAAAACTTTGCTACTATGAACTCAAAGCTAAGTACATCGCACCGTAAATTCTCACCTAGTTAGAGACTTTTAGTTGGGTTTCGTTCCTCAACCCAACCTACCTGTACTCGTTAAGGATTTATGGCGTAGTATACTTAGTTCCATTAGGCTTCAGCCTGCACATTTTTGGTATGTTCCTACTGCTGTCCTGATCTATTAAAAGCTACTGTTTGCTTTTCCGTTTGAGTATCCCCATAAAAATAGTAAGAGAGCAATTGTCCCGCTACTGGTGCGGCGTTCTCTGATCCGAATCCAACGTTTTCCAACAATGCCACCACTACTATTTTTGGATTCTCATAAGGCGCAAAGCCCATATACCACGCATGAGGCTTTCCATGAGGGTTCTGAGCAGTGCCAGTCTTACCGCAGATTTGTATATCCTTCAGTTTAGCATTTTTGTTAAGCCCAGTTTTTGCCACACCAACAAGCAAATTTCTTATCAGGTCAATTATCTCAATTGGAACTTTGTCTCTAAGGTCAACAAGAATTTCAGGTTTGTTGTCTTTTTGACTATTTTGTGCCTCAATTTCGGTTTCATCTCTGCGCTTTGGTTTCTGAGGCATCTTTGAGTAATCAACAAGATGCGGCTTATACGAAAATCCTCTATTTGCCAATACTGAAATCACGTTTGCCATCTGCAGTGGGGTTACGAGGATTGCTCCCTGACCAATGACCATATTTACGTTATCTGTGCGGTAACGGCTTTCTGATGGGATATTACCTTTCTTCTCTCCAGGGAGATCAACTCCAGTTTTCTTACCCAACCCATACATTTCTGCATATTTATGGATCAGAGGAACAGAAAGTCCTGCTCTATAAGCTACATTGTAAAAGAAAACGTTGCAAGATTTTGGCAGTGCCTCTCGTATATTTATCGTTCCATGAACCCCGTGGCATCTGAATGAACGATTGCCTATATAAACGCTTCCACTGCAATGAAAATAAGTATTTTCAGTGATTTTTCCTTCTGCAAGTGCCGCAGTTGCAGAGATGATCTTAAAAGTAGAACCAGGGGGATATTCACCCATGATAGCACGGTTCAACATGGGTTTACTGGGGTCTTTCATGACGTTGAGACGTTCCTCACTTGAGCCTCCCCCTAAGAAAATATCTGGATCAAAATCAGGTTTGCTAACCATAGCCAGTATTCCGCCATCTCTTGGGTCAAGTGCTAGCAATACACCTGTATTGTCAACCATTATCTCCTCTGCTTTCCTTTGCAAATCACTATCCAGAGTAAGGTAAAGGTTTCCTCCCGGTTCTGCGTTAGTTGGGAGCGGAAACTCATGGACTACCTGTCCAAAAGTATTGACTTCAACCATTCTCCAACCTAAGCCACCTTTCAGATACTCCTCATATTCCATCTCCAGTCCGTTTTTGCCTATAATATCAGTCATTGCATAACCATTCTGCAAATCTTCTTCATTGACTGAACCTGTATAGCCGATAATATGGGCGGCGATTTTCTCATATTTTCGGCTTGGCCTGGCACGAACGATGAACTCTGGAACATGCGAGTTATTCTCTCCGATAAATGCGGCAGTATAAGTATCAACATTCTCCTTAATAACCACAGGTTCATAAGCACTGCCACGGTATTCAGACAATTTTTTTGATATAAACTCAGGAGTGAGTCCCAGCTTATCCAGAATCATCTTCCTTCTCGTGTCTATCCGCCAGACGTAATCTTCTTTATCCGGAGCAATACAGATGTCGAATGTTGTCGCATTATTAACAATCGGAACTTTGCCATGTCGGTCGTAAATCATACCTCGTGGAGGGATCAGCCTTACGGGACGGAGACGGTTGCCTATGGATTTTTTTATATAATAACCGTTACACATTATCTGTAGATACCCAATGCGCAGTAGCAATATGCAGAAGCCAGCTATCATGATGAGCATGAGAAATCTGAGTCTGCCACGTATAATAGTGTCACGATATTCATCAGTAAACATAATACCTCTGGATTTCACTATTAGTCAATCAAATTAATTGAGGTACAGCCATAATTCTTTTTAACTAATTCGGTTGACCATTACTTTATTGACTATCGTTCTTAAAAATCCTCGTTAGTAATCGAAAAACAATGATTGTAATTATGGAATTAATAACTGCGTTTATTAACAATCCTAAAAGCCGAAATTGTGGATAAGAACTAGAAAGCAAGATACTCAAAGCCAGAAATGCAACGAGCTTATCAATCAAAGTTGCCGTAAAACCTGACATTAACTGAGTAATAATACTATCAGAATAGAACCTTCTTCTCAATAAGCCTATAATGTATCCAACCAGAACCTGACTGAGTGATTGTATACCGAGAAATGGTCCGCCAGAAGATAAGTCGCACAATAATCCTGAGAAAAAACCAAACAATTCACCCTGAAAGGGGCCTTTAAGCAAGGCGATAGAGACGGTTAATGCAAGAGGTAAGCTGGGTTTGCTACCAAATATGGATACGTTAGCCACAAGACTGGTCTGAAGAATCACACTCCCCAGAACCAGTAATATCATCTTAACTGCTTGAATCATGTTTCCCTGGATTTTTGGATACAGGATGAAAGATATTAAATATTAGATGCTCGATAATAGAATCTATATCCGCATCCAATATCTAAAATCTAATATCCAGAATTCAGTACCACAAGCACGTCCTTCAATCTGCTGAATTTGAAAGCTGGCTGGACTTCAATATGGCAGAACTGTATCCTTTTGTCAATTGCGGTGATCCATCCTATTAGCATGCCCGGAGGGAATATAGAGCTTCTCTCATCTACTGTTACAGGATCTCCGACACTCAGCATATCATGGGTGGTTGACGGTACTTCCTCGATAGTGCAATCTTCGTATTCAGGTCGTCCTTTCAGGAGAGCCAGGTTCTTTTGTGGCCCAATTGTAACTGCAACTACACTAAGTCGGTCTGTCACCAACTGGACTATAGCGGAGTTCGCCTGTATACTGCTGACTTTTCCCACTACCACACCTGTCATAAGTTTAGTAGTAGTCATAGATTTGGGCGGTGGATACATAACTTGAGTAATAACAGCCATATCTACGCTTATGCCGTGATTTCTGCCTTTATCTATGGTCACGTATCTGAACCAATCCGTTGGGTCAACAGCAGTAACCCTTGCAGGAACGAACCTGAAGGCAGGCTTAACCTCAGTCAGCCCTCTGCTGAACCTCCATAATTGTTCTAAACTTCTATTTTTACTTCTTTCCTCGTCTAACTGAAGGTTAAGACTTTCTATGCTACTTTGCAGGGCTTCAAACTCCTCTTCCTTCACGGGTTTCTGGAACACACCAACCATGTAATACCATGCGCCAGAGAGTTCATCTGCTATGTAGCTTACACCACGCTCTATAAGCTGATTTGGAACAATAAACAAGGTAAGTGCATTTTTAACCGTGTTGTTACCTGGCTTTGTGAGCGTTTCAACATTATGGTCAGGGACGTAAGACCAGCTCAGAATAAGCGAGATAATACATAAACATACAAGTGTTATAAGATTCTTATATTTACCTGAGAAAATAGACATAATATTCAAAATAGCAGAAAAACTGCGCAAACGCAGATTCCATTAACGCCCATTAGGTCCTGGAGAAGCCAATACTTCCCTTAGTTTATCTAGATCCTCTAAAATTTTTCCAGCGCCAAGAACAACACATTCAATGGATTTTTCTGCCCTAAAAACAGGTAGTTTAGTCTCTTCGCTTATAAGCTGATCAAGTCCTCGGAGCAATGACCCACCGCCTGTCAGGATCATTCCCCGCTCTACTATGTCAGCCGCCAGTTCGGGGGGAGTTCGTTCCAGAGTCTGTCTGATGGCAAATAGAATCTCTGATACAGGTTCCTTGAGAGCAGACCTGATCTCCTGTGAAGAAACTGTCAAGGTTTTGGGTAGTCCAGCAACCAGGTCCTGTCCCTTCAATTCGATTGTCTCCTCATGTTCTAATGGGAATGCTGACCCGATCTTCATCTTTATTAATTCTGCTGAACGCTCTCCAATGGACATGCTGTATTCTCTTTTTATGTATTGGATAATAGCGTCGTCAAGTTCATCACCAGCGGTTCTTGACGACTTGAAAACGACAATGCCTCCAAGAGAGATAATAGCGACTTCCGTAGTTCCTCCGCCAATATCAACGACCATGTTACCAGCAGGCTCTTGAACAGGCATTCCTGCGCCCAATGCCGCCGCCATAGGTTCTGTAATCAGGTAAACTTCTCTGGCTCCTGCCCTTTCCGCAGACTCACGTACAGCTCGCCTTTCCACTTCAGTGATCCCCGAAGGTATACCTATAATCATTCTTGGACGGCTCATTCTTCGGCTGTTGTGAACTTTTCTGATGAAATGCCGTATCATACTTTCTGTGATGTCGAAGTCCGCTATAACGCCGTCACGCAAAGGCCTTATTGCCTCGATGTTTATAGGAGTTTTGCCAAGCATCTGTTTGGCTTCGTTCCCGACAGCTCTTACTTTTCTGGTTAATCTGTCAACAGCCACAACGGATGGTTCACAAAGTACTATACCCTTACCACGGACGTATACGAGCGTAGTTGCCGTCCCAAGATCAATCGCAATATCATTTGAGAATAACCCCCAAAATGAATCAAATATCATTTGTCTTGCCTCTCTTTAGAAGGATGAAGGATGAAAAAGCACTTCAGTTCTCATCCCTCATCCTTGATTTTACCTCGGTTTCATTATAACACAGGGTAAGATCATCTCTTCCATCGAAATTCCCCCATGCTGAAACCCACCTTTAAATTGCCTTTTATATTCATGAAACTGGTTTGGATAGACAAAATAATAGTCTTCCTTAGCCAGAATATAGTTCTTTCCTATGCTACCTTCGGGCAGTTTGTAATCCTTTGGGTCAGTTATTTGTATTGCCTCATCGGGATTGCATCCCAGATTATTACCCATTTTGAAACGTAGGCTCGTAGAAGTATCACGGTTACCAAAAGCTCTCGATGCCCTGTTACTGAGAATAGAGCCGTGATCTGACGTGATAATAGTGGTAACGTCCTTACGGGAGATAATTTTCAGAATTTCAAATAATGCTGAATGTGAAAACCACGATTTGGTAAGTGATCTAAAAGCCGGTTCATCAGGGGATATTTGCTGGAGAATATCAATCTGCGATCTTTTGTGTGTGAGAATGTCAATAAAATTAACCACGAGAGCCGCAAGGCTGACTGTACCGGCAGACGATACGTGCTGAATGTATTCATCTCCGCCACGAGCATCAAAAATCTTAAAATACCTTAAAGGAGGCCTGATTTTAAGCCCTGCCTGCTCTAGCTTGATCTCAAGTAGCTTCTTTTCGTATTGGTTAGTACTGGTTTCATCCTCTGGATTCTCATCCCAATATTTTGGATACTTCTCCGCTATTTCACTGGGAAACAGTCCGCTGAATAATGCGTTACGTGAATAAAGAGTTGCACTGGGAAGTATCGAATAATAGTAATCATGAGTTATGTGGAAGTATGGACGAAGAAGTGTCTCAATTGTAAGCCACTGATCCATTCTCAAACAGTCTATCACGACGAAATACACCTGTTCATTCTTTTGCAGCAGAGGAGTCACGTATTTATTAATCACGTCAACGGAAAGCACAGGGGAGTCATTTCCGTTTAGCCAGCTAATATAGTTGCGTTCTATATAAGATGAGAAGACCGCATTACATTCCTTTTTCAGTTCTGCATGTGCCTCTTCCAGTCCTGTTTTTTCCAACCGATCGAATTCTAGATCCCATTCAACAAGTTTTAAATAAATTTCTATCCAATCTCTCCAGTCTGGCGATCCATCATAGATTGCCCTTATTTTATTAAAATCTGATGTATAATCCTGTGGGACCTTAGTCCCTATTATCTTGTCCTGATCCAATATTCTTTTCAATACGGGAAGTATCCCGCTTGGGCTGATCGGTTTCACCAGAAAACCATCAATACGGTTTCCAATGGCTTCATCCATGAGCTCTTCTTCGTCACTCTTGGTCACCATTATCACAGGCAATGACGGCTCAACCTCTCTGATAAGTGACAAAGTACTCATCCCATCACGGCCGGGCATTATCTGATCGAGTAAAACGGCATCGTATTGGTTCTCTTTGATCAGCGATATAGCATCATCGCCATTGGAAACAGGCGTTACATCGTAGCCCTTTCCGCTGAGGAAATCTATATGGGATTTCAAACCATCTACTTCGTCATCAACCCACAGGACCCTCCTGTTTTCGCTTTTCATCTTTTATTCCCTACCTCTTTTTAGTTTACCAACTTAATGTTAGATGATTCTCTGCATCATCTCTTTCTCAACATATTACATTCTATCTATCCAGATTTCGTATTTTATCGCTGATTAATTTAAGTTACTCTTGTAATGTTGGTTGTTCTGCAAGTTGTTTTATTTGCTCTAAGGTTAATTTGTTAGACATTATTATCCTCAATAGGCGAAAGCCTTTCTGCTGCTTCAAAGAAAATCATACCAAGGATTACATAATTTACTATTCCTATGATAATTGCCAATGGCGATAAAATAACTGTTACCATACATATCCCACCAGCCATTGCAGTATATGAAAATGGCTTCAGAAGTCCAAATAGATTGTCAGAAAGATGTAATATCTTTCTTGCAAATATAATCTCAAAAATACCATGAAGAATCACCACAACCAATGAAAGGATATTAGCTACCATGTTAGTTTCTGAACTACCTAACAATAGTAGAAGCGGAATAGTGGATACAATGAACAATACGATGAGTATTAGAATGATAATATCAACGTTATGAAACTGAAATCGAGAATTTAGTAGAATTTTCAGTTGTATCATAATATATACAAATAATCCCAAGCATACTAAACCAAGTATTAGATTAAGTAAGGCATAGGGATTTTTTTCAGTTGTTTGTTCAGTTGCCCGTCCAGTTGCCTGTTCAATTCCGTGTTCAATTCCCTGCACAGTCATAAAAATAGTAATAATTAGAATAGGAATGTAAGTAATTGCAAGTATGATTGATAACCAACCAGCAAGATTGAGTTGTATTTTTGTCATTGACATTATCATTCCCTCCCAATGAAAATCGGAACTGCATTGTAAAAATTTTAACCACAGAGGCACGGAGAACACAGAGGGAATATGGATTTTCTATTCCCACCTTCTTAAAATCTCTTAAATCTTTGTGCCCTCTGTGTCTCTGTGGCTATTTTCATTTTATTTTTTACAATGCCTCGCTTAGACGAATAGCTACTATTTCAAACATTATCAGGAAACTCGATCAGAAAACTAGAATATCCAGAACCATAGAGATTCTAGTTACTTCAACGGGACTTAATGTCCGACCATGTTGTGGCTAGCTTGTCAGCAGAAGAAACCGCTGTGGTACCCATACTTGTATAACCTTTCATCAAGCTTTTTACATCGTCAATAGAAAGTGTCGTTTTGAATATCAGAAGCTCATCTATTAGACCCGCCCAGATGTACCTGATACCGCAGCCTGAGTCACCGCCAATATACACTTTCTCTTGAGAAGCCCAGGGAACACCATCACTCTTTTGAGTTGCTGCCAGTTCACCATTCCTGTAAAGACTTAGCAAGCTTCCATCATACGTTCCTGCAACGTGTACCCATTCATTTGCCGGAATGTCATTTTTATCAGTGGCTATCTCCTTAGCATCACCGTTACTTTTTCGATAATAAAAAGACAGCTTATTTGCTTGCGCACCGACACCCTCGATGTCACCGACACCAAATCCATATTGAGCCCAGGTTGAGCATCCGAGAGCTTTCCAGACGATCATCCCCGAAGCCATATTTTTAGTATTGGATTTTACCCAGGCAGATATAGAGAAATTCTTCTTACCATTAAAGTCAAGGCTAGCTCCCTTTCCACAATCAACGATGGTATTTTTGCCATTAAACTCCAGAGCTTTGCCAAACTTGCCATCGTTCCATACGGAATCGCCTGTGATAGCGCCGTCGTTTTTATTCCCTGATGAATCTTTGACAGCCTTTCCACTGCCTTCATCAAAAAGCCATATCGCAACAATAGTTGCACTGTCAATTTTGGCATAACTTTGTCCTGCCAGTATCAAAAAGCAAACAACAATAAAACATACTAAAGCTACTCTCATGGAACACCCTCCTTTAACGAGAAATACCAGTTCCCCTAACTAAGCATTCGCAGAAAACCCAATAACGAAAGTAGAACCACCTGATCCACTTTCAGCAAGTCTCACGTGATCGTCATGATAACCTTTGTCTTTATATATTATCAGCGCATCTTTCTTTTTAGGGTCACATTCCGTCTTGATTCTGGATTACACCATTATTAGCAACTCACCGGGACTTGATGTCTGCCCAGGTTGTGGCTAGCTTGTCAGCAGAAGAAACCGCCATAGCGCCTGCGTAACCTCGCATCAAGCTTTTTATGTCGTCAATTGGGAGTGTCACATTGAATATCAGAAGCTCATCCATTAAACCTGACCAAACGTACCTGATACCGCAACCAGGGTCACCACCAATATACACTTTTTCTTGAGAAGCCCAGGGAACACCATCACTCTTTTGAGTTGCTACCAGATTACCATTCATGTAGAGACTTAACTGACTTCCATCATAAGTTCCCGCAACGTGAACCCATTCATCTACCGGAATGTCATCTTTGTCAATAACTATCTCCTTAGCATCACCATTACTTTTTCGATAGTAAAAGTTCAGCTTATTTGTTGGCGCATTAACTGCTTCGATGGCGCCGACACCGAATCCATATTGCGCCCAGGTTGAACATCCAAGGGCTTTCCAGACGATCATTCCCGAAGCCATATTTTTGGTATTGGATTTTACCAAGGCGGATATAGAGATATTCTTTTGACCCACAAAATCGAGGCTGGCTCCATTTCCACAATCAACGATAGTATTTTTGCCATTAAATTCCAGAGCTTTGCCGAATTTGCCGTCGTCCCATTTGTAATCACCTGTGATAGTGCCGTTGTTTTCATTTCCCGAAGAATCTTTGACAGCCTTTCCACTACCTTCATCAAAAAGCCACATCGCTACAATAGTTGCATTGTCAATTTTTGCATAACTTTGTCCTGACAATACTAAAAATATAGATAAACATACTAAAGCTACTCTCATGGAACACCCTCCTCAATTGTAACAATATTTTGTCAACAATGAAAAACGCCATTCCTCGGACTAAACATTTGCAGGAAGCTCAATTACGAAAGTAGAACCGCCAGAACTACTTTCAGCAAGCCTTACGTGGCCGCCATGATAGCCTTCAATTATTCGCTTAACTATTGCAAGTCCCAGACCCCATCCATGCTTTTTAGTGCTATAACCGGGGAGGAATACCTTTTTGCGATCCTTTCGGGATATACCTTTGCCGTTGTCTTTATATATTATCAGTACGTTTTTCTTTTTAGGATCAAATTCTGTCTTGATCTGAATTACGCCATTTTCTTTATCAATTGCATCCAGCGAGTTCCTCATGAGATTCTCGATTACCCATTGTAAAAGGTTTTCATTGGCACTAACTTTTGGCACATTCTGATAGCTTTCGATTATGTCAACGTGTTTCTGGCGCTGAGGTAATCGCTTCTGAAAATAGACCACTGCACGATGTGCAGTTTCAGAGATGTCCAGAAGTTCATGCTTTGGTATAGAACCAACTTCACCGAATCTTGTAGTTATGTCCCTAAGCCTCTGGACATCGCTTTGCATATCTTTATATACGGATTTCAGTTCCTCGTCATTTGCTTTTTCTTCGAGAATATCCAGCCAGCCCATCAGAGATGAGATCGGTGTACCTAGTTGATGTGCAGTCTCCTTAGCAAGACCTGCCCATATCGCCTGCTGTTCATTATGCTTTGCCCATTGATAGATTAAAAAACCGCCAGTCAGAAATATAGTAACTATGCCTATCTGAGCAAGAGGTAGCCACCATCGTATCTCGTGTATAAGCCCTGTGTTCCCATAATGGAAGTAATACGTTTTTAGTGCCGCAGGATTGTATTGAATTGTGGTAGACAATCCCTTAATTTTGGTTTTCTCAACAAAAACTCGAAGTTCATCTATCGTAGTTTCTTCTGGATTATTTTTCCCTATCCCTATATTTTGCCAGTATACAGGCTTTCCAGATACATCCGCAATCACAAATGAAGAGCCTTTACCAATCGAGTATTTTGACTGATCATAAAAGATGTACCCAATTATCGTCCTATCCTGCTCAAGTCCTTTCATCTCCAGCGGAGGGTGGATTTTATCCATCTTCGCAATCATTTTTTCAAGGGCTTGCTTCTCTGACGATGTTAGGGTGTTAGCAATTATCTTTTCTCTAAGACCGTTACCTATGTTTCGTGCTATGATCGGTTTTCCAGAGACATCAGTTACTATATAAGGGAATTTTAGCTCTCTGATAATCGCTTGACCTGCTTCACTCGTTTCCTTATCAGCCACAGCGGACAATTTGCTTACAAAATTCCCCAACATCGTTGAGAAACTAGATATCTCATTACCCAATCGGCTTGTCACTCTGTAGGAATATAAAAGGAAAACTATGGACAGAGCCAATATTCCGAGTACGAAATAACTACTGAAGAAACTACTGGTTCTGAATCTCCACGAACTGTCCTTTGTGAAAAATTTACGGAGCATTATGACACACCAATTCTTTGGGTTTTAGAACTGGAAAGCCTGTTTTCTAAAAAAGGGCTTTTTACCATTGTAATTCCCTTTAGATCAGGTAGGTCAATGAACAGGCGAAAAAATAGTGAGACCCTAGCAGACATGCCACGATTCCTTTAATCATTGTATCAGACAATAGTCAGAAAGTCAAGCGTGTAACTTTATTGAAGATTATACATAAAAGATTCAAAATCAGCCATTAATTTCCAATCTTAGAATCTTCCAATCTTTAATCCTCTACTACCGCATCCTTATCAAGTCAACAAACCAGTTGAAACCAAGCAACTGCATAACCACCCCGATCAATATCATCGCAACGACAGCCAGTTTCCCCCAATCTTGACCCTTTAGACTGCCCAGAAGCAAAGGTTCCTTTGACAGATATGCGCTTGCGGCATAAAGTTCCTCACCCATAAGCGTATAATCGCATGTAGTTACAAAGAACGGTAATTGTGTAATAGAATCCGTCCCTGCTATCTGAACAGCCCCGGCAGAACTGCCAACCTCACTGAAAATAAGGGACTCAGCCAAAAAAGCACCCATGTAGAATATTGTCGCAGGTCTTTCTCGCATAATTATACCGTCAACAGCCGCCGCATAAGCAAACTGCTCTTCAGCAACGAAGTATATGCTGTCCTGCTTATACGTTTCAGGACTGCCAGCGTCGAGGTGTGCGTTCTGGACGACCTCTCGCTCAATATTCATAACTACGGGGTCGTTGCATGGAATGTTAAGCGGGATATTATATTCAGCAGTCTTATGTGCCACTCTTGCGAGTATATTCATCGAAGCGATAGTAGCGACGCTCCTTATACTTCCTGTGCCTGTAATATAGAGTATTGGACGGCCCATTTCCGTAGCCCTGCCGATAGATTCATCAATAGCATCCAAACCAGCGATTCGCCTGATGAATACCTGTTTCCCCGATTTTGCGTAAAATATCCAGAATAGCAAAATGACAGAGAAAACGATGATCCCTATACCTGTTGGAGCCATTTTATTGTTGAACCACTGCGCAGTGGGAACAACAGGCCCAACAAGGGTCGAATTCGTTACATTTCCTGCCTTATCCTTTGCCTGTATCATGTAATAATAAGATTTATTCCTTTTCAGCTTAGTGTCAACGTATTCGCTGGTTCCTGCGTCAATCTGTCTAATGGACTTCATATTTTTAGGCTCAGACGACCGCAAAATGGTGTATGAGATTACATCATTTTCACCTTTTCCATCATCAGCGGATGGACTCCATTTTAATTGAATACTGCTTCCATCATCATTTGGCACATCGGAGGCAGATATGCCTGATGGATGCGCAGGCGGATTGTCGCAGTAACAAACCGAAGCCAACAGCATAAAGATAAACACAAAAATCATAGATACGTTTTTCATATTCATTTAACCAACTCCATCAAGCTCTCTATCACGTAAGTTGGTGTAACACCATACTTTTCGATGTCTTCTCTTTTATCCAATCCTGTAAGCACAAAGGCGGAATCCATCCCCAATTCAGACGCACCTTTTATATCCGTATTCAAAAGATCGCCAGTCATCAGAGCATCATTTTTCACCAGTTCCATACGCTGAAGCGACGCATTATACATCGCAGGATACGGCTTCCCCAAGATAGTAGCCTTAGTCTGTGACGCAGTTTCTATAAAAGATATGATTGCGCCAGTGCCAGCGAATATCTCGCCATTGGGAACAGGCTTTGCTACGTCGGGATTGGTGCCTATAAACTTCGCTCTATAAACAGCAATGGCGTTAGCGGCGTGATCACCCAGTTCCCAGTTGAATTCAGTAGTTATACCAGCGACGACGTAATGCGCTTTCCTGTAATCCTTCGGATCGATTACGTCCATGCCGATCCTCTTCATCAAGGTTTTGACAGATTCACTAGATACACAAAGCACGTTCCTGCGGTTCGGATGTGCCTGAAGCTCATTTTTAAGGTACATAGCCGCTACATCGCCTGACGTGATAACCTCATTCTCATCAACATTTGAAATACCGATCTCTTTAATCTTACTGGCGTATTCAGATGACAGCTTTGACGAGTTGTTAGTTATAAACATTACCTTACGGTCTTTGTCTTTCAGTATATTTATGGCATTAACAGCGTCCTGTATAGTTTCATCACCACGATACAATACACCATCCATATCAAAAATGTAACCTTTATAAAGTCTCATAACGTCATAATCTCCGTATAAGTGTAATCTATTTAATGTTATGCTAGATGATAACATAAAATGTGAGAGTAATCAAGATATGATCTGGCACGTTTCATGCAATTAATTTCTGGTAAATAGTATGGCATATACGCTGAAGCATTTTAGGCGGGTTTGGTAGGTCGGGTTGAAGCAATGAAACCCGACTTAGGTTGGATTTCGTTCCTCAATCCACCCTACAAAATGAATAGAAACATTAGATTGAAATCAGATTATATGTAAATTAGCCAGCAAGTAACTTTATCTAATAATCACCAGCTTTTTTGACATACTTTTCGTGGTGTTGGAGTCGTCTGAGGCGACTATGCGGCATACATAGACTCCGGGTGCGACTTTCTCTCCAGCAAAGTTATTGCCATTCCATTTTATGTCTTTGTTGACACCGAACTTTCCGCCATCATCCCCACTAATGAACTCTCTTTCGTAAACAAGCTGTCCTGTGATAGCGTAAATATCCAGTCTGACAGATGAATCCTTGCTTAAAGTATACTCTAAGCTGACGTTCTTATCTTTCTCCAACTTCGCAGGATTGGGAAAAATCAACAGCTTTCCCAGATCAAGCGATGCAGAACCGACACGAATTGTCTTGATGACTATGTTATTCCGTCCATCTGTCTCAAACACTTTGTAATCAGGATTAACTTTGACTATCAATCTTGACTCTCCCCATTCTGACAGGGCGAAGTCTGTATCAATCTGTGTCTGCCCATTAGCGGCAATGTCTACAACCTGTTCAGTTATCAGCCTTTGTGATCTGGCAAGCGGCTCCTCAACCCAGACCTGCACGGTGATACCTTTGGCATCTGCACTACCGATATTCTGTATATTAGCTTTCAATTGAATAGACTGCCCAAGAGTTGGATTTTCAGTGGATAGTGTAATGTCTTTTTCCAAAACAGCGAGATCAGGATGCGGCACCTCATTAACAGGATCAGCAAGACGCGCCAGAGTAGCTGTCGCTACCTGACACATATTTGCCATCATATCAATATTCAGCTTATCTATGGTATCGTTCTCTGTGTGCATGTAAGGATAGAATTCAGGTGAGCTAAGGTCGTAGTTTTCTATACCCAATATTGCGTTATAACCGTTCTGCCAGAAGGGGGAATGATCACTATACCATATATCAGAATTGACTATCTTCCTTAAAACTAAAGGGCCAATGTTATACGTTTTCTGAACCGACAGCATCGCCTCTGCAAGCCATTCTGAACCCAGATTCGCAACTATGTCAATGTCTGGCGTATCGGGGTCATAAGCTATCATGTCAAAATCGAGAACGCCTGTGATCTCTTCCTTGTTTTCCCACATTTTATTAGCATAGTGCTTGCTTCCATGAAGTCCCAACTCCTCGCCGGAGAAGGTGATGAACCTGATAGTTGAGTTAAATTCGTATTGGCTTAGGATGCGTGCCGCTTCGAGGACAGCCGCAGTTCCAGATGCGTTGTCATCCGCTCCCGGCGCCGGCAAAGTCTTCCAGTTTAATTGCCAGTTTGTGCTTTTAGATGCCACGCTATCATAATGTGATGAGATTATAAAGACTTTATGGTTGTCCCCTTTACCCGGTAACGTAGCCACAACGTTTCGCATCTGATAATGCCCTTGCGTAAGCACTTCGTGAGGGAAAACGTCATATTCTACATCCAGCCCATAGCTTTTGAATTTGTTATATATATAATCAGCGGCATTATCACAGGCTTTATCAGAAGGATCATCAGTATCTTGAACACGAAGGCAAAATCGGCTTTGATAAGCCTTATGCGGAGGATCTAAGTCCTTGTTTTCTTGAAGGTCGGCTATAAATTGTCTCATTTCCTCTGCTTTTACTGCATTAGCGATCTCTCCTATTATCGCAACGTCTGATGCAGATTCAGAATATGGCTCATATTTTGGTGCTTTCTTGCCGAAATCAAGCTTGATGCTTTCGGGGAGTTCCATCAGTGGAAAACCCAAACTAATCAGTTTAGGCTGGTTTTCAGGCTTAATACGCAGAAGCAAAGACCCATCGTATTCGAGTATTACTTCACCTATCTGGTTTATTAATTGGTTAGGCTGTCCGACTCTTACCATGTAGTAAATGGAATCCATACGAGCTTTATCCAGAATAGTATAGAAAGATTGATCTCTGTCAAACAGGCTTTCATCACCCTGTGCAATGAGAAAAGAATTTCCCTGAAATCGAAAATTGCATTTTTCTGTCACAGATACGGGTATTTTTCCCAGATCGTCAAGACGGATTTTCACCAATACATCGTCAGCGAAAGTGAAACTTGCGATTAAAAAACACATTAAAAAAATTATAACAAAACTGAAACGCCATTGAGCCATTGTATTATTTTCCCTCCGAAATTTATTTGCAGTTATAAGTCATAGAAATAGTAATGAGTAACAAGTAACAAGTGACGGTGCTTATGGTTTCCATGTCACTTGTCACCTTTAGCTATTCCTTTCCGATGAATTCACATTTTTTCTGACGATAATACTGGTAGTTTTCCCACGAGACGTCAGGAGGGACAAGGTGGTCGGTGTGAGGGATGAACCCTCCACGTTTCAGGAGAGGAGTAAGTTTTTCAAATTCCTTGTCAATCGCCTCTTTGCCAGCGATTAAGGCACGTTTATCAAAGTATCCACGAATAGCGACTTTTTTACCGAATTGGTCTGAGATTTTGTATCCATCGGTATGAGCGGCTTCGACCGGGAACATGACGTTGATCCCGCCTTCAAGCCATAGAGGAACTAACTCGTGTATATTGCCGTCACAATCAAGCATATTGAATTCGCATCCGCACTCATTTCTCAGAAAATCAGTGATACGCTTGTATCTAGGAACCATGAGCTTTGCGAATAGTTTTGGCGATACAAGAGGACCCTTGTTGAAGCACATATCTTCCCACCAGGTACCAAGATCAATCTTGCACTTGCCAGCTATATTCTCAAACAACTTCAGGTGCATCATCGTGAGATGCTCCATCATTTCTTCGATCCAATCAGGGTCATCGTATAGTGCCAGCGAAATATTTTCTACACCCATCCAGTTGCGAAGCCAGCCGTAAAGTGAGCCACAGCCTATTCCAGTTGGGTAAGTTGCATCGTAAGTCAGTTTGCACAACTCGTCCAGATTGGCGGGTATGCGCCCCGGTGTATCAGGATTAAGCTTTTCGTCACGAACCTTTTCCCAGTCTGCTCGTGTCTCAATGGCGTACCTGATGTATCGGGGTATCGAAGCGCCAAGTTCAGGCTTTATCATTTCAGCGGTTGCACCATCGCCATCCTGTATAGTGATGTGATCGCCTTTCTCTTCAAGGACTTTGTATTCAAATCCGGGTAACAGACCGAGATGGATCCATGGACCCGGACCGTATTCGGTATCATCAGTGTGAAAATAGCTGTTTATTGCTCCCCAGACTCCATTATGTTCTTTTGGCAGACCTTCTTCGTGCCATCTTTTGATTGTCTGTTCCCACGCACCAAACTCATAGTCTGGAACACGGTCAACTGGTTCATAGCGCAACGTACGCATTAATCTCTCACGATGGGTCATTTAAAATAAATCCTCCTGTTTCATATGTTGACCAGTAGTATGTCTGTAATCCAGAGTTCCACGAAATTTTAGTGATTTCTTATTTTTCAATCTCTACCGGACAAACTATCGAATTCCAGCCGGTTATCCCGCCCAGCACCACAGTTAAATTCTTCCATCCTCATTATATCAAAACAGCCAGAAGTAAGCTAGCTGTAATGCCAATATTAACTATAAGTGTTCTTGCACATATACTTTCAAGTTTTCTCTTTTCTGCATATTTGCCTTTTAATACCTGCATAGACGTTACGAACGACAAAATCATTAACGGAGAAAAGAACCACAATGCCTTGAATGGTATACCCGCTTTGATTGAAATTGTAAACGAAATACACATAGCGAAACTGATTAAAGCGTATAATTTACTCATATTTGACGTGCCAAAACGAACGACAAGATTACGTTTGCCAGCTTCTCTATCAGCGATATAATCAGGAAATTCATTTATCAGGATCACGTTGAATATAGATAAAGCAATTGGCAGTGATGCCCAGTGAATCAGAGATGGAATCTCTCCTGTTTGAAGATAAAATGATGTTGCTAAAGTCAGCCAACCATAGCAGAAACCTACCCAAAGTTCTCCAACCCCCCTGTATGCCCACTTTATAGGTTTCGCAGAATAGAATAGACCGCCAAATAACGCAATCATACCGAGTGTTATGGTAAAAATACCGGTTTTGTAGTAAAACTGGAGTAGTATACCAACTCCTCCTGCCATCAAAAGACAAATCAGGACAGCAATAAGAGTATCCTTTTTTGAAATAATCCTCATCTGAAGTATCTGGCTTCCACCAGAAAACTTACTGACCCCAATCTTTGCTGAAATACTGTCAACTTCGTAATCGGAGTATTCTCCTGTGTAATGAATAGCTAACAGTATAAGTTCAACAGCCAGAATAGACCATACAAAAACGATCCAGTTTAAGCGCCCAGTTATATACCATGAAAGGACGTTTCCCAAAACAAATGGAAACACCCCTGCTATGTGAAACGGCACCCTTGCCAGAGTCATCCATGCTAGTAATTTTTTGATATTCAATTCTTCAACCGTTCAACCAACATAAAAGACGATGATTCGACCATCTCAACGACTTTCTTTTTAATAGACTTGTAGTCAACAGTATCCTCTCCCGTCGGTAGAAGGATCAGTCCGGGCGCAACTGCATTATTTTCCTCTAGAATGTTAATTACCAAAACAATTTATTAAAAAAGGTTATAAGCAAGTTTGAAAAAACATTGTAGATAAATCATGGTGACAAACCCATCAAAGATAAAAAACGTTCAATAGGCAATGTCTCAAGCCATTCTACTATAGCTTCACATTGCA
>Ga0315274_10000760_pt1 | contig 50192 bp, 71 predicted proteins | sample YL17G02_20_MG_FD_203700 | JGI IMG/M metagenome (GOLD analysis project Ga0315274, IMG submission 203700) | Sediment microbial communities from Yellowstone Lake, YNP, Wyoming, USA - YL17G02_20 | ecosystem: Environmental > Aquatic > Freshwater > Lake > Sediment | place: USA: Wyoming | collected... | reverse complement strand
TCCATGCAGAGTTAAAGTTGATTTCTTGACTATTTTTACTTTTTTCATACCTATCTAATAGATAGGTTAAGTATTTAAACTTTTTGGAGTAATTATAGAATACTAAACTTTATTAGCAGATACTGTACTAGATATTGTAATATTATCGTCATCTCTTAAAATTATCTCAAAACTTATTTTACCTTTTATTTCAATAAATTCTTTTTGAAAGTATAATATAATTTAAATTATATTCGATAAATGCTATTAATTATTTTTCTAATTAAGAATATGGCTTCTAAATTTAGAATGATAAAATAATAATATTTTGAATAAAAATCAAAAGTGACTTTTAGTATACAGTATCCTATTACTAAAAATATTTATTTAATATTAATATATATCTTAAGCAAACCATGCTAAGATTTTATCTTTAAAAAGTATTGTAGAAACTAAAACTCCTATTAAAATTAATAAGATAATTAATAATATTATTTCTTTCATATAGCCTTGTTTTGCTGGTTTTATTCTTTGAATTTCTCTTGATAATTCTCCTTGCCTTGGCATTAATTGTGGCATTGGTCTTGGTGCTTGTCTTATGATTGGTTGTTGAATTGGTTGTTGAAGATATTGTGGATATTGTTTAATTGGTTGCTGAAAAGTTTGTGGTTGCGGAATTTGTTGTTGAGATTGTTGTTGAGGATATTGTTGCATTGGGTGTTGAAAAGATTGTTTAATTTGTGCCTGAGTTATTTGTTGAGAATACTGAGGTAATTGCTGAATTGGTTGTTGAATTAGTTGAGGTAATTGCTGAATTGGTTGTTGCATTGGTTTTTGTTGAAGTTGTAGTTGCTGTGTTTGTATTATTTGAGGTGTTTGGTCTTGTTTTTTATCTTTTGCCCAAAATTTAAATTTTGAAGTAAAAGTCTTTTTTTCTTCTGGCATTGTTAATTGTTCTTCTGGACTTAACTCTTGCATACTTAAAGTCCCCCCAATAAATTTTGAAGCTTCCTGAACCTCTTCAGAATTATATCCTGAATCAATCATTATTTGAACTGCAGATTCCAAAGATTCTCCGTGATCAATTGCATTTTTCAAAGCACTAAGTATTTCCTCGTTTGGCATTTTTTTGTTTTTTATTGTTTAATTTTAATGTCAGAAATTAAATCACATCTTTTAGATGTGAATTATGCTATTTTAATTTCTGAGCATGTCAGGAACAAAGTTCCTGAGCACTATCAAAATCTTACAATTTTGAAGTCCTAAAAACAATTTATTTGTTTTTTTGATATTTAAAATAAAAGAGCTAATTATTTAAATATATTGTGATGAAGGAAGATTGTGAATTTATTTTTAATAATACTTACCATCCTTCTTATATAAGACTACTATAAATTTTTAAAATTTATTTAAAAATTTAATCTTTGTCCGTCATTTATTAAATGAACATTCTTGTTGTTTTTATATCCTAATTCTTGTGCAAGCTCTATTAAAGGCGCTGTTAATCTATGCTCTCCATGAGCAGGAATAATATGTTCAGGATGAATCATATTAATAAAATCTCTTAAATCTTCGCGCCCGGCATGGCCACTTGTGTGCAAATTATTAAACATTCTTACTCCTCTTTTTTTTAACCTATTGTCTAATTGTTCTCTATTTTCTATTGTCTGTTTAGTTGGAATAACAGATGAAGAAAATAATAAATGGTCATCCTGTCTAAATTTAAAATGCAGTTTATTTTTCGAAATTCTATCCAAGACGCTTCCTGGTTCTCCTTGATGTCCAGTGCAAACCACCATATAATCACCTCTTTTCTTTTCTATTTTTTTTAATTGTTTTTCTAATTGATTTCTATAAGTTGCGATTTCTATATCTTTTCTAAAAGGGCATAAGTTTACTCTTGTAGCTGCAGAAACATATTTATTTAAACTTCTTCCTAAAAAAACAACTTTTCTGTTTAATTTTTTACCAAATTCTGTTATTGATTTTAATCTTGCTATATGTGAAGAAAAAGTTGTTACAAAAAGCCCTGAATTTTCATTTGTTGTTGTAAATAAAACATCTTCTAATAAAGTACGAGCAACTTTTTCACTTGCTGTTTTTCTATTATCCCCTGAATAAAGAGCATCTACAATCAAAACCTTAACTCCTTCTTTTGCAATTTCCTTTAATTTTTCATAATTTGGTTTTTGCCCTAATACTGGATTATTATCAAATTTAAAATCATTTGAATAAAGAACAACTCCATTTTGAGTATGTAAAGCCAGCATAGAACATTGCAATGTTGAATGAGTTATGTGGATAAAATCTAATTTATATTTTCTGTTTTTTCCTTGTATATAACAAAAAGAATTTGGTTGAACTATTTTTATTTTATTTCTTAAAAATATGTTTTCATCTTTAAGAATTGTTTTAAGAACTTCTATTGTAAAAGGAGTTCCTATAATATCTGCCTTATATCTATAGGCTAACCAAGGAATACCACCAATATGATCTAAATGAGCATGACTTGGAATAATTGCCCTAACTTTATTTCTTAATCCTTCTCTGTCTAAAATATCATCAGCTGGTATTGCTCCAATTGCCTTTAATCTTTTTTCACTATAAACTTTGTCTGTTTCTTCTAATTCTACAACAGGAGGCAGGAATAACCCACAATCAAAAATAATTGCATCTTCTCCTAAATCTACTACAGTCATGTTTTTACCTACTTCATTAAACCCACCTATCCCATAGATTCTCATTTTTTATTTTATATTAGTAATTTGACAAACAATTTAAGTTTTGCAGATGAGCAGATTAAGCTTAGCCCAAGACACCTATGGTTTCTTATGGCTTCAACTTCCTTTTATTTAGCTTATATCATCTACTTTATTGCTAATTTAGTTTTCTTTATTTTTCCTCTTTTATAAGAATAATCATTAAATTTGATTTATATATCTTTGGTAATGTTTTTATATTAAAGAACCTTAATACTAAAATGGAAAAAGCAAATGTTATTTTAGGTGTAGTAATAATAGCAATAGTTATTCAGACAGGTTTTATTATTTATCAATATGAGTCTATTCAATCTTTAAATAAAGAAGTAAGTTCAGTTGATAATTCTCTTAATTCTTTGGCACAAGAATTAGGATTAACAAAAACACAATTGCAAGGTGAGATGGATAAGAAATATACTCAACAACAAGGAGATATAAGCAAATTAACTGCAGATGTTGTTAAAACCCAGGAAGATTTAGAAGCACAATCAGAACAATTAAAAAAAATCAAAAGTTCAGTAAGTGATGATTTTTCAAGTGTTATTGATGATACAATTGGTGGTGTTGTAAGTGTTGTTACAAATGTTGCTAAAGGGTCTGGTTTTATTATTAGCAGTGATGGTTATGTTGTAACAAATTACCATGTTATAGCTGGTGCAAAATCAATTAGTGTTGTTCCTTATCAAGATTCTGCAAAAACAGTTGAATTAATTGGGTATAATAGAGAGATAGACATTGCTTTATTAAAAATTAATGGAGATTATACTCCTTTGGTGTTTGGAAATTCAGACAATGCAGAGATTGGTGAAAAAGTAATTGCTATGGGAAATCCATTTGGCTTGTCTTTTTCAGTTACAGAAGGCATAGTCAGCTCATTACATAGGCCTGGTTCTAATGGATTAAATGTTTATATACAAACAGATGTTCCATTAAATCCTGGAAATTCAGGAGGGCCTTTAATAGACAAGCAAGGAAAAGTTATTGGGATTAATAATTTTAAAATCGGTGGAGCAGAAAGTTTAGGTTTTGCATTAGAATCAAATCAAGCAGTTGAAACTATAAATATAATCAGCCAAGAGAGATTAGAAAAAGATATTTTGTAAATTTAAAAATAACTAAAAAGACTAAAGAATATATCAATATCTTATAAAAGAATAGAGAAGAGAGATGAGAATAAGTTTTGAATAAAAAAATAGATTAATAAAATAATAAAATAAGACGAGAATAAGTAAGATAAAGATATGAAAAAAACTTAAGCTATTGATGCTAAACTTAAAATAGTTTAATAAATTATTGATATTAAAAATAAGGTGATAAAATGAGAATAATAAAAAAAGAGGGCATAAAAAGGTTTAGAATTGAACATAATAAAAAATTATTTTGGATAATTATTTTATTGATAATTGCTTTAATTATCCTGATTTATTTCATTATACAAAACAAACCAAATCAAGTTGTTGATAATAATAACAATAATATAAATAATGACAAAAACATAAAGTGTGTTCCTGCAACTTGCTGTCATGCTAAGGAGTGTGTTTTAAGTGAACAAGCTCCTGATTGCAGTAAAGCTATTTGCAGTATGGTTTGTTCAGGTCCTTTAGATTGTAGTGCAGGACACTGCGAGTTCATTAATAATAAATGCGAGGTTGTTCCTAGTAAATAATTTTATATTAAACAAAATTAGTAATGTTAAAGACTAATTTAAGGAAGGATTTAGGAACTTAAGCTAATGAAATAAAGCCTAGGCTACTGAAAATCATATTAAGAAAATTTAATAAATTACCAAAATAAGTTAGAAATTATTAAAAAAGTATAAAATGTTTAAAAAAAGAGGTGAAAAAAATTTAGTAATTATAATGTTTATAATTTTATTTCTAATATTTAGTGTTCTTTTGGTCGGTTCTGCTCCTGATAAAGATAAAATTGATAAAAAAATTTACGAAATATTAGAAAATAATCAGGAAGTTCCTGTTAAAATAGAGGTTCAAGATAAACTCATTGAGAGCAATTCAGAAAAAGATAAACAGAAGATCAAAGATAATATTGAAGAAGAAGATATTCTTTCAGAGACTAACCAAGAAATAATTGCTAATATAGAAAAGGCGGATTTAAAAAATATAATTGAAAATGTAGATATAAAATCAGTTTCTTTTGTTCCTCAATTCAAAGCATTTTTGCAGGATTCTGTTCCTTTAATTAATGCAAGTGTTACATGGGCTATACAAACTTCTGGAACAAATATAACAGGAACAGGTGAAACAATTTGTGTTATTGATACTGGTATTAATTTTACTCATCCTGACTTGATTGGAAAAAATAAAACCTGTATAATTGATTGTTATAATAAAGATTGTGTTGAAAATTGTTCTGTTAATGATGATAATGGACATGGAACTCATGTTGCTGGAATTGTTGCTGCTTCTGGTAGTATTAATGGAGTTGCGATTGGAGCTGATTTAATTGGAGTAAAGGTTTTAGATTCAAGCGGGAATGCTCATACAGAAAACGGAACTTCTGACATTAAAAATGCAATTGACTGGTGCATTGCTAATAGGGACAATTATAATATTTCTGTTATTTCAATGAGTTTAGGAACAACCACATTATTTTCAGATTATTGTGATACTACTTTTTCAGATACTTTAACGAAAGCAATTGATAATGCTACTTATTATAATATTTCTGTTATTGCTGCAACTGGAAATTCTGAGAGTACAACTTCTATAGCAAGCCCTGCATGTATTCAAAATACAACTGCTGTCAGTGCAACAACAAAAACAGATTCTATTGCTTCTTATTCAAATATAAATAATTTAACTGATTTTTTTGCTCCTGGAACAAACATTAATTCAACTTTTGCAAGAAATTCATGTTTAACAGGATGTACTTGTTCTGGAAATTATATGATTTGTTCAGGAACATCCATGGCAACCCCCCATGTTGCAGGAGCATTTGCATTATTTAGGCAATTTTTTAGATTGCAAAATAATAGAATTCCTACACCTTCTGAAATAAAAACTACTCTAAACAACACAGGAGTTGCAATTTATGATTCAGGAACAGGATTAACTTTTTCAAGAATAGATATATATTCTGCAATTGAGGCTATAACTAAATCTGTAAGTGTTGTATTTGTTTCTCCTGCAGATAATTTTTCTACAAAACAAAATGAGAATAATTTTACATGCAATTCAACAAGCAAAAATTATCAATTAACAAATATAACTTTTTATCTATGGAACTCAACTAATAATTTAATTTATAATTTAACAAAAAATATTACAGGAAATAATAATTTATCTGTTTTTAATTATAGTTTCTCAACTGAAGATAGTTATTTATGGAATTGTATTTCTTATAATAATCAGTCTTATTCAAGTTCAAATTTAAATTTTACAATAAATTATGATATAACAACACTTAATATTTCTGGTGTTTCAAGTGGTTCAATCAGTACAACAAGTGCTATAATCAGCTGGACAACAAATGAAAATGCAAATTCTTCTGTAAATTATGGAACAACAATTGATTTAGGAAGCATAACAAGTAATTCAAGTCTTGTAACAAGCCATTCTGTTTTTCTTTCAAGCTTGTCTTCTTCAACAGTTTATTATTACAATGTTACAAGCTGTGATGCTGCAAATAATTGCAATACAACAGGAACAAATAGTTTTACAACTTTAACACCAACTCCTGTAAGTTCTTCATCAGGTGGAGGAGGTGGTGGAATTATTACAACTTCAATTTATGTTGCAACTCCTGAACAAGCTTTCTTAGGATATAATCAATCATTAAAAATAAATGATAAAATTAAATTTAGTTTTTTTGATATAAAATCTGAAGAACATATTTTAACTATTACTCAATTAGGCACAAGTTTTGTAGATATTCTTATCCAAAGCGAGCCAATAAGATTAAGTTTAGGAATTGGGCAAAGTGCAAAATTAAATCTTACTTCTGCAACTTATTATGATTTATATGTTAAACTTGATTCAATTAAAAATAATAAAGCAGATATTATTATTCAAACAATTCATGAAGAAATTCCAAAACCTGCTTTAATTACTGGAAATGTTATTGAAAATATTACAGAACAAAAAAATGAAACTCCTGAAAAAAATATAGAAGATTTAGAGTCTAAGATAACAAAACTTCAAAGAGTTATTCGTATTATTGTAGCAATCTTTATAATAGTGATTATCTTTTTATTATTCAGGAAAAAGATAGTTATAACTGCTCTTAAAATCAAAAAAAGACAAGAGCATATAAAAGAGCATAGAAAAAAGTTCAAAGAAATAAAACCTAAAAAGAGGATTTTATAATAAATTAAAATGAAAGAAATTTTATTGTATATTGTACTAATAATGATATTATATGATTTTTCTCTACATTTATTAGAATTAATTTTTGGTTTAGAAAAAGTCAGAAAACTTAAACCTTACTGGCCAGGATGGATGTTTACTATAAAAGGAGAATTCCATAGAAGATTATATACAATTTTTTGGACAATTTATTGGGCAATTGCATTTATCTTATTATTGATGTATTTATTCTAAAAGTATAAAAACTAAATTAATTAAGAGTTGGGTTTAATCTTTCTCGCCATTGCCTAACTGCCTGATATACTGAACCTGGGCCAGTATAAGGTCTATCTCCTTCAATTATTGTGTATCCCCCAATAAAATTATCTCCTTTTTTATTAATCTTTATAAATAAATTTCCTGATATTGGGCCAGTAGTTCCATTTACAGTTCTGAAGTCATGCTCTCCTAAATATTCTAATTCTGCAATTTTTTCAATTTCAAGAACCCCTTTCTTAAATAATGATGGTCTAACTACAAAATCTCCAACATCAAGACAATGTGTTCTAAATGCTGGTTTAAATTGAGCAAAATCAACAAATTCTTTTACAGATATCTCGCCTGCTCTACATCTCTCTCTAATTGTTGAATAAACAGTATTTACCATTTTGATTACTATAAATAAGTATATTTAAAATTTTGTATAAAACTTAATATATGTTAAAGTATAAAAACTCCTTTTTCTTTTATTTATAATGAAACAAACTTTCTTTAAAAAGACAAGTTTGAACAAAGAATAACTTTTCCGAGAAAAGTTAAGTCAAAATCAATATGAAATCTCTAAACCCATCGCATAGAGAAAATAAAAGAAAAAAGGAGATAGATGAGTATTTTATCATAAATGTTAGTTCTCAAAGAAGAACGAAAGATTTAAATATTAGTTCTATTTAGGATACTTATGTCAAATATCACTGATACTATAAGGTTGCTCAATCCCTGGTGGGAAGATGAAAAAGTTAGCGAGGAGCTTGCCAGACAGTATAAAAGAAGCTTTTTTGATAAGATGCAAGAATTTAAGAAATATAAGCAGATAATTATTCTTACGGGATTAAGGAGAGTTGGAAAAACCACCCTTATATATCAAACAGTAAAAGAGCTGCTTAATGGAACTGACCCTAAAAGAATTTTTTATTTTAGTTTTGACAAGGAAATTGATGATTTGGTAGAACTTTTTGAAAACTACAAAGAGCTAACTGGAATAGACTATAAAAAAGAAAAAATTTTTGCTTTTTTTGATGAGATAACTAAATTTAAAAAATGGGCCAGTGAATTGAAATTAATTTATGACTCCTGCCCGAATATAAAATTTTATATTTCGTCATCTAGCAGCATTAATTTAGAAGAAGAAGCTATAAAAAACCTTGCTGGAAGATATTTCCTGATTAATGTAAGTCCTTTAAGCTTTAAAGAATTTTTAGAACTTAAGGGGAAGCAAAAAATGATTAAGAATCATAGACTATACTCAAGGGAGATAAAAAAAGAGTTTTTTTCTTATTTATTAAGGAGCTTTCCAGAAACAACAAACTGGGATAATGAATTAGTTATAAAGGATTATCTTAGAACAACAATTATAGACAAAATAATCAAATCAGACCTTCCAGAAAGATTCAACAATATTAATAAAGAATTATTGTATAACCTCATAGAATTATTTTACAAGGAACCTGGGTTTTACCTTGATTACGACAATTTATCAAAAAATTTAAAGATAAGCAAGAACACACTATACACTCATATTTTTTACCTTGAATTCTGTTATCTAATAAGAATTGTCAAGAATTTCAGGCCAAGCACTCTTTCAACAAGCAGAAAGCTGCAGAGAGTTTATCCTTATTGGTGGAATCTTGCATATTGCTATGGAGAAAATAATGACAAAATCTTAGAGTCTTTTGTTTTAAGCACTATAGATGGAAAGTATTACTGGAGGAATTTAGATAAGGAGATAGACTTCTTAAAAGTCAAAGGTAAGAATATTTTGCCTATTGAAGTCAAAAATCGAGAAAGGATCGAAGAGAGAGATTTGAGTACATTAAAATTATTTATGGAAAAATATAAAATAAAAAAAGTGCTTCTTTTATATCTTGGAGATAAAAAAATTAGAGAATTTGATAGTAAAAAAATTGAGTTTATTCCATTCTGGAAGTGGCTGCTGGAGGAAAAAAATGAAAAAGCAAGATTTACAGGAGGAGATAAATTTTAAATAAGCTTTTTATTTATTTTAAAAAATGAAACCATTAAAACCATCACATAAAGAAAAGAAAAGATATTTGTTAATCAAAGGCAAGGATGCTAATAAAAAAGCAATTGAAGAAACAATATTAGAATTTATTGGGGTGCTTGGATGGGCAGAAGCAAGTCCTCAGATTATTAAAGATGAAAAAAACAGCATAATTCTTTCTATTAATAGAAAATCTCTTGATAAAATTAGAGCAAGTTTTGTTGTCAGCAATAAAGATTTGCAAATTATAAGAGTCAGCGGGGCTATAAAAAATTTGGGATAAAAAATGGAAATAACATTTGACAAAGAAGCAGATGCAGTTTATATAGAGTTTAGTGAAGGAGAATTTGCTTCAAATAAAAAAATAGACAAAGATACTATTATTGATTTAGATAGGGATGGAAAAATTTTAGGGATAGAATTATTAAATGTTAGTAATAGAATTTCAAAAGATTTTCTTTCAGATATAAGAGTTAAAAATTTAGTTTCGGAATAAAATAACTAATAGTAAATCAACTGTGTTCTGTGTAACCTGAGCTATAAAAAACTTAAGATAAGATTTATTCTGGATAAATATCAGAGTCAAAAAGCATTTGAGTTCTTTCGAAATTATAGTCACGATAAGATGCTTGTTGAAATTCTATGTTTGGTAAAGTATCTTTTCTTTGATGAATGCGAAGATGAAGATATTTGTTTCTTCCTAAACACTCTTTTAGTGTAACATCAGTATACCCCCCTTCAGCTTTGCTTATTATTGAGTCTACTATTCTGCTTTTACCAAGAGAGTCTGGTCCTGTATACTGAAAATTTAAAACCCCTCCCTCATCAGAAGGGCCTATAATTAAAACTTCTAATCCGCCAGATTTAATTAAACTTATGTTTAGTTCTTGGAAAGGATTTTCTGTAATTAATTCAATTTGAGAGTGAGCTAAATCTCTTAATGCTTGTTCTGCATCTATCTGAATAGTTTCCATAAAATATTTAATATAAGAATGTTTAAATAGTTTTGTGATTTAAAAAATTAATCACCATAAACTTTATAAATAGCATATATTTCGTATTTTTGAAAGGGATTTCTGAGACAGATTAAGAATAGTTAAATATAAAAACCAATAAAAAACATATAATAAAATGGAAATAGAAGTAATTGATAAAAAAGCTAGAATAGCACTACATAAAGATGATGTAACTAATTACCAAAGGTTAGTCAAAGATGTGGCAAATAAAATAGCTGATGTTGAAATGAAAGCTGAAGGTTATAGCTACTCATTATCTAAAAATAAAAAAGAAATAGCAAGATTCTTACCTATTATATTTGGAGAGGAAAATGTATTGGAGGGGCTTATTATAAATCTCTATGATGCAATTATAAATGCAGAATCTGTTAAGCAAAGTATTAACACTCATTTAAATAATTGTAAAGGACTAAATAAGGTTCTTATTCAAACATATTATTAAAATATAGGAGCAAAAAATAAAATGCCAGATAAAACAAATCAAGAATATCGAATTGAATATAGTCTTACTGTAAGAAGAGAATCTGGAATTGAACCGAGAATTAGAGATTATAAAGATAAATCAGGAGGGATTGTAAGCAATACTCCTACAAGTATAAAAGATAAAAAAGTTGTTGAAGCTTGCAAAGGTTTGGCAAGAGTATTAGATGTTGAAGAATTAAATATCACAATTAAAGGAAGATAAAATGGCACAAGAACAATTAACCCAGAAAGTAGAATTAATAAAAGGACAAGAATATAGTGTTGAAATTTATCCAACAGATACAGTTGTCAAAGCAAAATATTTAGGTAAGAATAAATTAGAGGGGTTTGGAGACCGACATCTTTTTATTTCTGGAGAAGGAAGAGAAAAGGGTTATATTGCAATGGATAATCACTGGTTAGAAAAAAATGAAAATGGAATAATAACCTACACTTCTCTTTCATCAGCTCCAGTATTAAAAATCAATAAAGAAAATCTAAAGAAAAAACTAAATTCTGAAAATATTCATGATAAAGATTTTGGATTAAGAATCTTGAAATTTTTAGAAAGTTTTGGGGAGCAAATATAAAATGGATATACCAGATATGCAGCATCAAATGATGGGTTATGATAGAAGTGCTACTATGTTTTCTCCTGATGGACATATTCTTCAGGTTGAATATGCTGAGAAAACAGTAAGACTTGGAAGTGCGAGCATTGGAATAAAAACTAATGAAGGAGTTGTTATTATAGCTGATAAAGGATATAAAGATGAATTAATTGTTTCTGAATCTGCTGATAAAATTTATGAAATTGATGAACATATTATGGCAAGTGCTGCAGGAATTTTATCAGATGCAAGAATTTTAATTAATCAAACAAGAATTATTGCCCAGCAACATAAAGTTACTTATGACTCTAAAATTGATATTGAATCAATTATAAGAGAAATTTCAGATATAAAACAACAATATACACAATATCCAGGAGTAAGGCCTTTTGGTGTTGCTTTAATGGTTGCTGGCATAAATGGAACAGAAAGCAAATTATATACAAGTGATATAACTGGCAATTATTTTGAATATAATGCGATGGCTATTGGTGAAAATGATGAAAAAATAAAAGAAGAATTAAGAAAGAATTATAAAAAAACTATGACATTAAAAGAAGCAATTAAGCTTGGAATGAATATTTTCAAAACAATTTTAGGAGATAAGTTTAATGTCCAAAGATTTAATATTGCTTATATTGAAAATAAAGAAGGAAAATTAAGAAGACTTAATAAAGAAGAGATTGCTGGGTATAAGTAGATTAAAGATAAATATATTAATATCAATAAATTGTTAAAATAAAATGATAATAAGATATTTAGTTAAGGATAAAAAAAGATTGCTTGAAGAGTTTGATAAATATGCTCAAACTGCTGTAGGTTTACCAAAAGATATTGAGGATTTAACATTTTCTTTAGATACCCCTAATCCAGAATTTTATATTCTTAATATTTTTGGGGCAACAGTTGTTATTTCTAGAGACCCTATTGTTATTAGTATTGATATGGCTGGAAAAATAAAAGATATTAATAGAGCAAAATCAAAATTAGAAAAAATGACAGGAGTTGAAATTACAAGAGAATAAAATGACAGACACAACTGCAAGATTAAATGTTGGAAAATCTCATTTTGAGACAATGGTTGATTTAGATGCAGCTATGAAAATGAAAAAAGGGCAGAAAATTGATATTTCAGAAGTTATCAGAGACACTGCAATCTGGAGTGATTTAAAAAAAGGAATGAGAGCTGGAAAAAATGAAATAGAAAATTCGTTTGGAACAACAGAATTTTCTGCAGTTGTTGAAAGAATAGTTAAAAAAGGTGATATTGAGGTTACTCAAGAGTTTAGAGATGAAGCAATTGAACAAAAAAGAAAACAAATTATTGATTTTTTAATTAAAAATGCAATTGATTCAAGAACAAACAGGCCATTTACAGGTGATATGATTGAAAACTCATTAAAACAAGCTAAAGTTAAAATTGACAAGCAGTCTATTGAAAAACAAATTAAACAAGTAATTGAAGCTTTAACAAAAATTATTCCAATTAAAATTGAAAGTAAGAAGATTAGAGTTGTAATTCCTGCTGTTCATACTGGAAGAGTTTATGGAATTGTTCAAGAATATAAAGAATCTGAAAATTGGTTGGGAAATGGAGATTTAGAAGTTATATTAAATATTCCAATAGGCATTCAAACAGAATTCTATGATAAACTTAATTCTATAACGCATGGGAGTGCGATAACTCAAGAGATAAAAGAAAAGGAAAAATAAGAGAATTCTTGACTTCTACTACCAGCCTCGCTCACTTCGTTCACTCGGCTGCCACTAATAACTCTTGTCAAAAACCTTTGGTTTTTGATCACTATCAGAAATTAAAAATTTCTGAAGTCTCCAAAAGCTCGCACACTCGCTTTTTCCGAAGTTATTTTTAATATAAATAATATTAATAGATTATAAAAATAGATTATTTATTAAATTATCAGAAAACTCAATAAAACTTTCTAATTCCTTCCACAGTAAGTTTTATAAACCATAAAAATGATTATTTATTGAACAAGAAAAGAAAAAAACATCCATTATGTTTTCTTGATTATATATAAAATGGATAAAGAAGAAGAAATACACACTAATGATAAAAAAGAAAGAAAATTAGTTATTCCTGGTGAAACCATTGTTTCTGCAGAAGACCATCTTCCTGGGGATTTTACTAGAAATGAAAACAATGAAATTGTTGCAAGCAGATATGGTTTAGCTGAAACAAGCGGAAGAGTTGTAAAAGTTATACCGATTTCAGGAGTTTTTGAACCAAGAAGAGGAAATACTGTTATTGGAAGAGTTAATGATATTAATTTTAGTGGTTGGAATATTGATATTGGAGGTCCTTATTCTGCATTTTTACCTTTAATGGAATGCCCAAGGTTTATTGATAGGGATAATTTAGCAGAATTTGCAAAGATTGGAGATGTTCTTAGTCTTAAAACTTATGGAGTTAAAAAAGGAAGTATTGATTTAACTTTAAAATCAAGAGGATTGGGAAGATTAGATGGTGGAAGATTAATTAAAATAAATCCTCACAAAGTTCCAAGAGTAATTGGAAAAGAAGGAAGTATGATTAGTTTAATAAAAAACAATACTAATACTGAAATAACTGTTGGACAAAATGGCTATGTTTGGATTAAAGGAGATGAAACAGGAGAACAAAGAGCAGAAGAGGCAATTAAATTAATAGAACAAGAATCTGCTTCAGAAGGCTTGACTGAAAAAGTTGAAAAGTTTTTGGAGAAGAAATAAAATGACAGAAAAAAAGTTTATGCCAAAGTATAAAGAAAAAGAGACATATAAATTATTAAAAGAAAGAAGAAATTTAGAGGCAGATTTATCTGAGTGGTATTTAGAAGTAATAGGTCGAGATGGAAAAGCTTCTTCCTTTTTATCTTATAATTTACCTCTAGTTTTATGGAATAATCAATATTCCACACAAACAGTAATAAATCCCAGCAGAGAGAAACCAATTTTAATTACAGGGGAAAATGAAGAATCAATTGAAGAATCACGACATACATTAGAACAATTTTTTAAAATAAATTTTGAGGAGTTTTCAAAAGAAAAAGTTAATTCTTAATTTTTAAAAATGGCATACACAAAACGTTCAGATGGAAGAAAAATGGACGAACTTCGTCCAATTAGAGCAGAAATTGGAATAATTCCAAATGCAGATGGAAGCGCATTGTTTGCTCATGGAGATACAATAGCTATTGCAGCTGTTTATGGTCCTAAACCATTACATCCTCAGCATTTACAAAAACCAGACAGAGGGATTATCAGAGCAAATTATAATATGCTGCCTTTTTCTGTATCAGAAAGAGCAAAACCAGGGCCATCAAGAAGAAGCAGGGAAATTTCAATGATTACTGAAAATGCATTATCATCAGTTGTTGACTTAACAAGATTTCCAGGAACTGTTATTAATGTTGAAATTTTGATTTTACAAGCAAATGCCAGCACAAGATGTGCTGGGATTAATGCAGCTGCAATGGCATTAGCTCATGCAGGAGTTGTAATGAAAGAAATGGTTGCAAGTGTTTCAATTGGAAGAATAGATGATAAAATAGTTACTGATATAACAAAAGAAGAAGAAGATTATGAAGAAGGAGAGGGGGCTACTGATATTCCTTTTACATTAACTTCAAGAGGAAATTTGATTACTCATTTGCAGTTAGATGGAAAACTTCCTGCAAAAAAATTAATAGAAGCTTATGAAGCTGCTGTTATTGCTTGCAAAAAAATTCACAAATATCAAGAAAGAGCATTAAAAGGAGAAAAAATAAACGAGAATAAATAAAACAAACTTTCTTTGGAAAAGACAAGTTTAAACAAAGAATACCTTTTCCGAGAAAAGGTAAACCAAAATCAAAAAAAAACAAACAACATGGAAATACCAAATATAAACAAAAAACAAATTGAAACTCTTTTAGAAAATGAAAGAAGATTAGATGGCAGAAAGCCATTTGATTACAGAGATATTGAAATTGAAAAAAATATTTCAAAAAATGCTGAAGGAAGTGCAAGAGTAAAAATAGGAAAAACAGAAGTTATTGTTGGAGTTAAATTAGATATTCAAGAACCTTATCCTGATCATGAAGATGAAGGAACTATGATGACTAGCATGGAATATAGCCCTGCTTGCGGCGGGAGATATGAATCTGGCCCTCCTAAAATAGATGCTATTGAAACAGCAAGAGTTGTTGATAGAGGAATAAGAGAGTCTGGATTTGTTGACTGGAAAAAACTTTGTGTTAAAGAAGGAGAAAAGGTTTGGAGTGTTTTTATTGATATTTATGCTATTAATGATGATGGAAATATTTTAGATGCAAGTGCAATTGCTTCAATGGTTGCATTAAAACTTACAAAATTCCCAAAATATGATGAAAAAGAAGAAAAAGTTGTTTTTGGTGAGTTTACAGATACTCCCTTGCCTTTAACAGAAAAAATTCCATTTTCAATGACTTTTTATAAAATAGGAAATAATATTTTAGCAGACCCTAATAGAGATGAAGAAGATACTGCAGAGGCGAGATTAACTTTAGCTATTTCAAAACCTGCAAAAGAACATATTATTAATGCTATGCAAAAAGGAGGCATAGCCCCCTTAAGTGAAGAAGATTTAAAAAAAATAGTAGAACAAGCTCAAAAAGTTTATGATAAAGTTTATCCTGAAATTGAAAAGCAGATTAAGAGCAAAAAGTAAAGCTTAAACATCAAAAATCTAAAGATTTTTGTGGCTTAAAAGTTCCTATAGGAACTTTTAAATACCTTTAAAAATATCAGTAATTTATTTATATAATAAAATATTAATAATTTATAAAAATATAAGCTATGAAAAACAGAAGATTAAACTAAATAATCTATCTTCAAAGCTTAACAACAAGTTACTAAATATTAAAAAATATCAGAAAAATAAGTAAATTAACAAAATGACACTTGAAAAACTTAAGGAAAAATTCACAAGATATGAAATTGCACGTATTTTAGGAGCAAGAAGCTTGCAGCTTGCTATGGATGCTCCTGTTCTTTTAAAATTAAGCAAAGAAGAGGAAGAGGAACTTAATTTTGATACTCTTAAAACTGCTGAAAAAGAATTAGTAGCAGAAGTTTTACCTATTACTGTTAAAAGACCATTTCCTAAAAAATCTGAAAAAACTGTTAAAAAACTTTGTGAAGAAGAAATCAAGGAAAAATTAGAAAAACAAGCTGAAAAAGAAAAAAAAGAATCTGAATTAGAAAAGAAAGAAGAAGTTGGAGAAGAAGTTGAAGAAAAAGATATTCAACAAGAAGGTGAAATCATGGAAATGGCTAATCCTGAAGATGAAGAAGAAGTTGTAGAAAAAGACGAAGGCGCAGATGAAATAGCTTAAGGTAAAGGGATTTAATTCTTAATTACAGATTCTTATACATAAATATTAAAGAATAATAGAGTTCTATATTTATCTCTTTAGATACATCCTAAAACTTTTATCTTCAGGATTTATACATTTAACAAGTTCTGCTCTTTCCATATCTAATAAAATCCTACTTATAGAACTCCTATGCTTTCCTAATTCTTTAGCCAGATCTGTAGCGGTTTTGAGTTTATCTAAATGATTATAGGCTTCCCTCCTTAATTTGCTTTTCTTAAGAAAAATATCTTTTTTCAGCTCTTTTTTATCCATATAACAAGAGCGTAACAATTATTAAAAATAAAGAGTAACAGAGGCGTGTATTGGTGCATTAAAGGGTCTTTTTAGCTTTGCACGAGAAGATAGTTCTGTAAGGAAATAAGGCAATCTTGCACAAAAATGAAAACTCAACTAGAATTCTATCTATTCCCTTTGGCTTTATTATGAGTTTTACAAAGCATTTCACAATTTTCTATACCTGTTTTTCCACCCTTGCTCCAAGCACTTACATGGTCGGCATCCATTTCATCTATTTTCCAAATTTTATTTTTATTGGCACTATGCCCAATAGCACAATAAGAACAATTTGATTTTCCTCTCTTTTTTGCTTCATCTGTTTGTCTAGCGTAAACAACTTTTTTTGTAGCTTCATCAAAAACCCTTACATCTAGAAGTTTTGTATCTTTTTCGCCACCTAAAATATACTCAAAGACACCCCTTCTATTTTTAACATAAGGGTCTGCATATAGCCTATGCACTGCTTCTGATACATTATTTTGATTATATTTTTTATTGTGATATTCTTCATAAAGCCTCCCCCAATCTAACCCCCTCATTTCACTTTCTAAATCAATAAACGTTTTAGAAATCCAATCGATTACCTTATTAAAATAATTTTTTAGCTCATTAATATCTGTATCTTTTCTATGTTTACTCATATAATTGTCAATTTTACCATGACTTACCCAATCTAATGCCCTCTCTAAAAAATCCTGCCTATTCGCACTGCCGTTAATGTAAGCACCCCACTTTCGTATATTTGAATTTTGAGAATTACTAAATTCTACTTTTGCGAGTGTCACAAATGGTCCTGAATAAATTGCATTAAAAAGTTCTTGTTCGTTTAGTGGGACTCCTGCAATATTAATTGTTTTAAACCACTCTTTTATTTCGCTTTCTTTTCCTTCACATTCATAAATTGTTAATTCGGTTTGCATTATTTTTTCTTGTTTATCTTCTGCAATCCCATCAAAATATTGTTCCATTCCATTTTCATCTTTGACTGCAAATTTATGCGTCAAGTATCTTCCAATGCTAGTGATTCTTTGCTGTCCGTCCAAAACTTCAAATTTATCTTTCCCAATTTTATTGAAATAAATAAGCCCAATTGGATAGCCTTTTAAAATTGATTCGATAACCGCTACTTCTTTTTTTCCGCCATCAGACGCATAGATATAATTTCTCTGATACTCGGGCTGAATTGTTAATTTTCCATTTAAACCGAAAAGCCCTTTTCCTTCTAGCTCATTATAAACAAATCCCTCACAAATATCCTTAACAGTAATAGTTGTCTTCAGGGTTGTTTTCATACTATTCTTATTATTTCTTGCCTTTTATTCCTTTCTGTTTGATTATAATTCTTGAGTATGGAACAACAGCTTTATTGCCAACCATAATGTAAAATCTCCATACAGAAGAATGACCTGGAAGTGACTTATCTATTTCTTTTGGTATAGGAGTGATTCCCAATTTTTTTCCTAATGCCCCAATTCCAATTCCAATTATTTCAAATTGTTCTGGACAATATTTATCCATAAATGATACAGGAACACCCATTTCTCCCATATAATCATTTGGAATCCCACTCGCTATTGGGACCTCAATAGCATCATAATTTTCATATTTTGGATAATAGTCTACACTATAATTCTTTTTTAACTTATTTAATAAATGTGTATTGAATTTAAGATTATCTTTTTCAGACATTAATTCCATAGGATGATGTCTAACACCATGGTCAATATTTGTATACCATCTTACACCATTTACTCTCCAATAAAATTTACCCTCTTTCATATATCCATTTTTTTCACTAGACATTTTTTGTGAATCATATAATTCTTTTGGGGCAACAAAATATGTTGCTCCACCATTAAAGCACGTAGCACCAAACCATAGAATATTGTCTTTAATTAAAGGAAAGATTTCTTTATTGCAAACAGTATTTAAGTTCCCTATAATTATAAATTTTTTATTTGCTTCCAATATCCAAGCTAAAAACTCCCTAAATAAACTAAAGGGGGGATTTGTAATAATTATATCTGCTTCATCTCTTAATTTTTTTACTTCTTTGCTTCTGAAATCTCCGTCTCCTTCCATATATTGCCAGTCTAAATCATCTATGTCTATCTTGCCATCCCCTGTTTTATCTTTTGTAAGAGTAAAAATTTTCCCTTTTGTTCTAGTTTTCTTTTTATCAAACTTTGGGCTTCTTTCTTCAAAAAGTGTTGTCTGGTATCCCTCTTTATATGTTTTGCTTTCAACAGCATAACTCGTAGAAATCAATTTTTTCAATTTGAACTTTTTAAAATTCTGTGCAAAATATTTCGTGAAATCGCTCCACTCAGGGTCATCGCAGGGCAACAATATCGTTTTGTCTTTAAAGACATCTTGGTTATACTCTAAGTAAGCATTTACTTCTTTTTCAATGTCATGATATTGTGTATAAAACTCATCGTTTTTTGCATTCTTCGCCTGTGATAAATTCGCTTGTGCCATTATTCTTCTCCCTCATCTTTCCTCTTTACTTTTCTAATAGGGATTGCCATTTTAAATACTTTGGTTTGATAGTTTAATTAGTTCAAGCCATCTATTAGCAGTCTGAAATTGTAATGAAGGTATGGCTAATTCAGATGGACTTTTTCCATTTAAAGCACCATGTTTATTTATGAAATTGTAAAATATCTCTAATGACTTCATAATAGCATAAGCACTTTCAACAGAACCATGCAATCCCCTAAAACCTGTTGTTCGCTGTCTGATTGAACCATTCAATCTTTCAACCCAGATGTTAAAACCCTCGCCTTTTCTTTGAGTTACAACATTATGATTTATCTTGTATTTCTTTGTATGATTATCATAACCCCAAGTTTGCTTAACTGCTTTTTCATAAGCAGTATAACCATCAGTTGTAACTATTTTTATCTGCTCTCCAGACTTATTTTTAACATTACTTAAAATCTTCTTGATATTTTTCTGACTTCTATATTTGAAATAAGAAGAACTTATCAAAAATCTATTTTTAACATCAATAGAATTTATCAACCAGTTTTTATCTATGCCTAATTTTCTCTTATGGCTTTTTCTCCTGTGAAATTCCATCTCATCAACCTCTATGTAGCTTCCAGTATTAATCTTAAGATTGTCTGTATAATCTGCTATTTTCAAGCTGAACTTTCTAATCCATCTTAGAATTGTGCTGTGGTCTGAATTGTGTGGGAAAAATGCTTTAAAGTGTTCCTGCACTCCTCTTGTGCTTAATCCTCTGCAAAACAAATCTAAAGCACAAGTTATCTTTTGAGGACTATTCCTCATTCTTGCGAATGGGTCTTGAATAAATCTATATCCGCAGTCATTACAAAAGTATCTCTGAATTGTGCCTCTACCAGTTTCTCTACAACCCCGTTTAACTACTTCCTTGCTCTTGCAGTGAGGACACGATACTTTTTTATAGTTCTTCTGTTTACTTTCTTTGTTATTCATTTTAGCGAGTGGATAACCTGCCTCTTCGGAGGCAGTCTTATTTATTTCTTTGATTATGTATAAGGCAGGAATCGGCTGTTGTTTGATAACCTCCCCGACGAGTCCTGTCCTTATGGGCGTTATCTGTCGTTCGACAGATGTAAATACTAACAATAAGGACTATTTAAATCTTTCCTTTTATCGAACGACATACGAAAGGTTTATAAAGCTATGAATACATAGTATTCAGTGTATTCAAAGAATACATTTATAAGGAATAAGAGTCTTGCTTCCTTATGGGCGAAGATTGTCAAACAAGAGTATGCAAAGATGTGCTGAAGAGATTGGATGAACTAAAGAATGTTGATAGAAAATTAAGTTATTCCAAGAGGATTGAAACACTACTTAATTTTTATGATAAGCATAAAAAGGAATATGAAATATGGATGAAAAAACAAGAGAAGAAAAAGAATTGAACAATGAAGACATAGAGCCAATACCAATGGCTATAATTGATGAAAAAAAACAATTAAGCATAAGAATACCAAAAAAAGTGGTGGATGCTCTGCAAATCAATCCAAAAGAGGACATCTTCTTGTTTTTGTTCGACAAAAAAGAGATGCACTTGGAAGGATTTTTAGCTGACAAAAAAACTTATGAGAGAGAGTTCAATGGAAAAAATAGATGAGCCAAAAGAGATAATGGACAAAATCATGGAGATTTTGGATAAAGAGCAATCTTCTTTGAGCATGCGAGATATTAAGATTAGGCTTGAAAAATTGGGCATTAAAAAAAGTCCGCAAATAATAGCAAGATATTTGAAAATTCTTGAAAAAGAAGGCAAAATTGAGGAAACAGAAAATGGCAAGAAGATATAGGACAACGAGAAGAAAGACTCCTGCACGAAGAAAAATAGGTTTTGGGTCTTATGTAAGAAGAAGTGTCCGCAGAAAGAGAAGAAGTTGGTTTTAAGTTTTTTATTGATTTATAATTTTTCTCTGATTTGTCAGATTTAGGAATATTAAAAAAGAAGATTATTTAAGACCCTTTAATGCACCAGAGAAACAGAGGCGTAACATTTATAAAACCTAATTAATCTATAAAGATATGCCAGAAAAAAATCAAGTCCACCATGTGATTAATTCCAGAATTGAAAGAAGTTGGAAAGTGGCTTTGCTCTTATCAATCTTTCTTGGGTTTTTTGGTATAGATAGGTTTTATTTAGGTCAAGGATTTATAGGATTTCTTAAATTAATTACTTTTGGGGGTCTTGGATTTTGGTGGCTTATAGACATATTTATCATAGGCACGAAAAGTGTAAAAGAAGTGCACTGGAAAGAATCAAAAGGAAAAATTCCTATTTGGGGCTGGATTTTAATAATTCTTGCATTAATTCTTGTTATTGGAGCAATTGGAAGTATATTCAATACAGGATCAAAGAATCAACCAACAGAATCAAGCAAAAACTCTGGATTAAAATTAATAGGAGAAGATAATAATGCAATAAATAAAGTCGAGAATGCAGCTATTTCTTCTGAAAAAGAATCAGATGAAACAACAGAATGTACTGGTAAAACATTTGAACAACTTTGTATAAACAAAAAACTTGATGATTGTACAAAACTATGTGCAGGAACAGATATTAATATCCCTGCAGTTAAAAATGAATGTTATTCTGCTTGTTATCAAGTGTATTACTATGGTGGAGAAAAAGATTTAGATGACTTAATTAAAGAGTATAAAGGAGATAAATGATGAAGATTATAAATAAAGAAACTAAAGAAAAATTTGAGATTTTGGGTTTCATAAGTGGAAATGTTTTAGCCCCAGGTTTGTTTTCAAAAGCAGGAACCGAGTGCTGCATTGTCGCTAACATAAAAACTAAAGAGATAATAAGAATAGAAATTAATAAATTAGTAAAAGATTATGAATATTGTAAAGATTAAAAAAGATAGGAATCTCAAAAGGTGTTTTAATTATTTCTGAGTATAATAAAAATTATAAACTACAAAACTAAGATAAATTAATGGAAGAGAAAAAACTTGATTTATGGCCAATTGAAAGCAAAATTTATGCAAAGATTGATGCAACAATGATACGAGATCAACTCTCTTATAAAGAAAAAATAGAGGAAATTTTATCTTAACAAACATTTTTATATTCTAAAAATTTAATATCATTAACTAATAACTTATAAATAAATATGCTTAATCTACTCTCATCAAGCATTTAATATTTGTTGTTAGTGATAAAAAGAGATTAAAATGAAAATAAAAAAGGTGATTGCAAAGCAGGTTTTAGATTCTAGAAAAGAACCAACTATTCAGGTAATTATAAAAACAGGTTTTTTTAGAAAATTTAAAACAAGCTCTCCTGAAGGAAAATCTAAAGGAGAATATGAAACAAAAAGTTATGCTAAAAATTTAGAAGGTGATATCTCTTTTATTAATTCTATTAATATTCAGGAGCTTAATAATATTGTTAATAAATATGGAGAAAAAATTGGGGATGTAGAAGCATTTTCTATTTTAGAGAATATAGAAGAATCAGTTAAAAATCAAATTGGTGCAAATAGTTTATTTGCACTTGAAGCAAGTTTGCTAAAAATGCTTGCTTATAAGAATGACAAAGAATTATATGAATTTTTAGGCACAGGTAAAAAATTACCTCGCCCTGTTGGGAATGCAATTGGAGGAGGGCTTCATTCAAAAGAAGTAAATGGCAAGAATCCTGATTTTCAGGAATTTTTATTTATTGGAGATTCTAAAACAATTAAAGAGTGTGTTAAGGTAAATAATCTTGCATATAAATTAACAGGAGAATTATTAAATTCTAAAAAAATAAATGATGAAGGTGCTTGGGAAACTGATAAAACTAATGAAGAAGTTTTAGATATAATGAATCAAATTCAACAAGAACTTAAACAACAAAGAAAAAATATTGTTATTGGATTAGATGTTGCAGCTAGTAGTTTTTATAAAAATATGATTTATGATTATAAAAACCCTCCTCAAAAAATTAACAGAACTCAACAAATAAAATATATTAAAGAATTAATAAATAAATATGGCATTTATTATTTAGAAGACCCATTAGAAGAAAATGATTTTTCTGGATTTAGAGATTTAATCGGAAAGGGATGCTTTATTGTTGGAGATGATTTAACAACAACAAATCCTGAAAGATTAAAAAAAGCAATTAAAATAAAAAGTATTAATGCAATAATTATAAAACCAAATCAAATCGGAAGTTTAATTAAAACAAAACAAGTTATTGATTTAGCTAAAAAGTATAAAATAGCTACAATAATTTCTCATCGTTCTGGAGAAACAAAAGATAATACAATTGCAGATTTGGGTGTTGGTTGGGGGTGTGATTTTATTAAAACAGGAATTTATGGAAAAGTCAGAAAAAGCAAGTTAAAAAGGTTGATGAAGATTGAGAAGAGATTAAAGAAAAGTTAAATAATAAATTTTATTAGTAAGATTTATTAAAGCAGTTTCATTAAAAAATATAAGAAAAGATGGTGAAAGTAGCAATTAATGGTTTAGGAAGAATTGGAAGACTTGTTTTAAAAATTGGATTGGAAAAAGGCATAGATGTTGTTGCTGTAAATGATTTATGTGATGTAAAAACTATTGCTTATTTATTAAAATATGATTCTATTTATGGTAATTATGAGAAAAAAATAGAAACAGGAAAAGATTTTTTAAAAATAAATGGAAAAACAATAAAGGTTTTTTCAGAAGAGAATCCTGAAAAACTTCCTTGGAAAAAATTAGGAGTTGATGTTGTTATAGAATCAACTGGATTTTTTGAAGATGAGGGCTATAAACACTTAAAAGCAGGAGCAAAAAAAGTAATTATTTCAGCTCCTTCTAAGAAGTGCGATATAACAATTGTTCCCGGAGTAAATGAAGAAAAACTAAAAAAAGAATATAGGATTATATCTATGGGAAGCTGCACAACAAATTGTTTAGCTCCAGTAGCTAAGGTTTTACAAGATAATTTTGGAATTAAAAAAGCATTTATGACAACTGTTCATGCTTATACAAATGACCAAAAAATTTTAGATGTTCCGCATAAAAAACATAGAAGAGGGAGAGGAGCAGGAATAAATATTATACCAACAACTTCTGGTGCAACAATTTCTGTTGCAGAAACAATTCCAGAGTTAAAAGGAAAAATGGATGGCTTAGCTTTAAGAGTGCCAGTAGCTTGCGGTAGTATTGTAGATTTTGTTGCTGAACTAAAAAAGAAAGCAACAAAGCAAGAAATTAACAATGCTTTTAAAAAAGCAGCTAATGGAAAAATGAGAGGAATTTTGCAGTATACAGAAGATGAAATTGTTTCAAGTGATGTTATAGGAAATCCGCATACATCTATTGTGGATGGCTTGTCAACCATGGTTATAGGAAATACAGTGAAAGTTCTTGCGTGGTATGATAATGAATATGCTTATTCTTGCAAGATGGTTGAGCTGTTGAAGATGATGAAGTAATTGAAGTTTTCGGGGGAGCATTTATCCTTAGGATTAAATCTCCTGCATAAACCGAATAACTATGAGCTATTTTAGTTCATTGCTCCTTCAAAGCGTATTACTAAATGGTTGAGTGCTTTAAAGGGGAGTTGAACTAAGAAGATTAATTTACTCCTTAAATAATTTATTTCCAATCCAATAAGATAACCAAGCAAATAATATTAATAATACTCCTCCGATGATTTGTGCTCCTAATAAAAATGTGCCATATATCGAAGGCCACAAAAATCCAATAGACAAAGCATCTGTAACACTATGATCAATTAATTCCTCAAAAAAATTATTATCTGCTACAAAAAAAGTATGACCTATCCCAAATAAAACATAGATAACTAGAAAGATAAATATTATCCCCCACTTTTTTTTATTAGAGAATTCTTCTTTTCTAAAAACCTTGTAAAGAAAAAATAAAATAATTGCGAGAGGAATAATCCATAATGAGGCGTAGTAGATATATGATCCAATGATAGAACCAATTGACCTTACAGGAATTTGAACTAATTCATCAGCCATCTTATTAAAGATAGATTATTTTAGTTTAAATATCTATTGCACAGGAAAAAGTTGGGGAGTTAATCCTTAGGATTAACTTAACTACATAAACCGAATAACTGATGAAGTTTATGGTTCAAGTTATGATGGGGGCAGTGAACTATTTGGTTAAATGCTGTGGAAGGGAGTTGAACCAATCTTTATAAACTATTTATCATTAACAACTATATGAAAAAGAGATGGATTGTGATTGGAATAATATTTGTTTTAATAGTATTTACAATTTTTTTAAAATATGTTTATTTTTCAAGTACAGAAATAAAATTAGTTAATACTAATGGTAATCCAATTCAAGATGGAAAAGTATATATTAGTTATTCTTGTACAGAGTTAGAATTTGATGTTGGTGGAGGAGAGCATAGGAAGGGATTTGGTTATAGGGAAAGTTTGACCAATAATGAAGGAATTGTGAAATTTAATTCATTAAATAAATTATTTGTTTTTAATTTTCCCTTTATGTACGACTGTAAAAAATATGTAACAGTTCATAAAGAGGGTTACTGTCCTTCGGAAGGGATTAGTTTACAAACGTGTCTTAGGGAAATTAATAATCTTCCAAGTTATATTGCTCCAGAAATAGAGAGTTTTAATTATGATTCTAGCTATACCCAAGATTCAAAATTTATTAGTTGGAATGATAAAGCAGTTACTATGAACCTAATGGAAACAGAATTTCCAGAATGGGATACCTCATGCAATATTTTTAAGGATACTTGTTTAAAATATGAAGAATTTAATACTCTTCTTGTAAATAAAGACCAATCAATTTGCACTAAAAAATTTATTAGCAATGAAGAAAAACAAAATTTAATTCTTTCTTGTAATCAAGGAGCGTTTAACGAATTAGGAATTACAGAAATTTCACAATGCCTAGATAAGTATAAATCTCTAGAAGAATATCAATTTATTTGGAAAGAGCTAAATTCAGAATGCTATACAGAAATTGCTTTTGCAAAGAGAGATCCATCTATATGTAATAATGTAGTCGATTCAGAAATGCAGAGGAGATGTTTTGAATTTCTCGCATTAGAACTTAAAGATATTTCTCTTTGTAAGAACATAGGTAATGAATTAGTATATGAAAACTGTAAATTTGATGTAATCAAAAAAATAGGTGATGCTTCAAAATGTTCTTTAATCGATAATAAAGAGATTCGTCAACTTTGTGTAGTCTACTTTAGCTAATTGTGAGGAAAAGGTTGGGGAGTTAATCCTTAGGATTAAGTAATCGTTGGGCATTCAACCCAAAACTATTAAAATATGATTTTCTATTTAGATTTAAGAAAAGAGGGTAAAATGTTATATGATTTAATCATCATTGGAGCAGGGCCTGCTGGAATGACTGCTGCAATTTATGCTGCAAGAAGAAAGATAAAATTTCTAATTTTAAGCATGGATATTGGCGGGCAGATGTCTTGGAGTTCTGATGTTGATAATTATCCTGGAATTCCTGATTTAGCTGGAGTTGAGCTTGTTAAAAGATTTAATGAGCATATGAAAGAATATAAAATTCAGGTAAAACAAGAAGAAGTCAAAGAAGTTCAGAGAAAAGGCAAGACTATAATTGTTAAGACAAGGAAAAATACTTATAAAAGTAAAGCAATTATAATTGCTTCTGGAAAATCTCCTAGAAAATTAAATGTTCCTGGAGAGGAAAAATATTTAGGTAAAGGAGTTAGTTATTGTGCTGTTTGCGACAGTGTCTTGCAGAAAAATAAAATAGTTACAGTTGTTGGAAGTGGAAATTCTGGATTAGATGCTAGCTTATTATTAAGTAAATATGCAAAAAAAGTTTATCTAATAGATATTTCTTCAAAAATAACTGGAGAACCGTATCTAAGAGATAAAGTTTTGAAAAATAAGAAAATTAGTTTTATGGGAAATGCAAAAATAAGAGAAATTTTAGGAAATAAGTTTGTTAAGGGTTTGAAATATGAAAAAGAGAATAAAGAAACAATATTAAAAATGGATAGTATTTTTATTGAAATTGGTTTAATAAATAAATCTGATTTTACTAATGTTAGAAAAAATAGATGGGGGGAAATTATGATTTTTAGAAGCACTATCTCAAATGAAGAGAATTTTACTAATATTCCTGGAATTTTTGCAGCAGGAGACTGCACAGATATTCCTGCAAAGCAGATAATTGCTGCAGCAGGAGAAGGGTGCAAGGCAGCTTTAGCTGCTTTTGATTATATAAATAAATTTAAATCCTGAATTTAAATTTTAGACTACAAGAAAATCTTTTAGATTTTCTGTGCAGAAAATTCTTCTGAATGAATTTTCTTGTATCCAGAAAACCAAAGGTTTTCTTGATATAAATAAGTGGAAGTGAGAATTTCTCTAACCAAAACATTTTAAACTTGGCAAGCAAAAGCTTTTTAAACTATATAAACTATGGGTTTATATATATAAACTGCAAGTTTATATTAAAAGATACACTTAAATAGTAAAAATGGAAGACATAACAAAGAACGAGATGCTTTTTGTTTTAAGCATCTTTAAAAGTCCTGAAATAGAATATAATGCGAATAATATAGCAAAGCATCTGGAAATCAGTTCAATGGGGGCCTTAAAAATAGCTAAAAAACTTGAGAAGCAAAATATTTTAATTTCTAAAGAGCTTGGAAAAGCTAAATTTTACAAATTAAATTTAAATAGTGATTATGTTAAACAATACATTAAATTTTTATTAAAACGAGAGTCTGAACAAGCTCCTTCTTACATAAAAAGATGGCTCCTTGAAGTTAAAAAAATTAAAAATTCGTATTCTGCTATATTATTTGGCTCTGTTTTGAAAAAGTATGGAGAAGCTAAAGATATAGATGTCCTCTTAATTACAGATAAAAAGAAATTTTCAGAATTAAAAAAAGAAATAGAAGAGATTAACCTTATAAATATAAAGAAACTACATCCTGTATATCAAACAAAAAAAGATTTTATTGAAAATATAAAAAAACAAGATAAAGTAATATTAAATACAATAAAAGGGGTTGTTGTTTTTGGAGAAGACACAATAATAGATTTGTTTAAAAAATGAGTCATGCAAAAAATAAAGTTGATTGGTGTTTAAAAAAAGCTGAAAAAGAACTAAAGCAAGGAAAAAAACATAGAGGTCTTTTAAAAATAAAAGAGGATTTAGAAAAAGCAAGAGATTATATAAAAAAGGCAGAGCATTACATTAAAGCCACTGATTATCTAAAAAAAGGAAATTTTTCAGATATAAGTGCGAGCACTGTTTTTTATTCTATGTATCATTGTTTACTCGCAATTGCTTCAAAGTTTGGATATGAAAGTAGGAATCAAGAATGCACTTTTGCACTAATCTCTAATCTAATTGAAGAAGGAAAAATAGACTTTGAAAAGAATTTACTGGATAAAATAGCATCTTTAAATGTAGAAGAAGATAGCGAAAAAACAATTGTGGAAATAAGAGAAAAATATCAATATGGGACAAGCCTTTCGCTTAGTGATTCTATTTATAATGAATTATTCAGTTTAGCTCAAGAAGTTATTTCAAAAACAAAGGAGATAATAGAAAAATGAAAGAGGCAAAAATGAGAACTCTATCATCTTTTAATTTTAAAGGAAAAATAGTTTTGTTAAGAACTGATTTAAATTCTGATGTTAAAAATGGAAAAGTTCTTGAAAGTGAAAGAATAAAAGAATCTGCTAAAACAATTAATGAATTAAAAAAGAAAAAAGCTAAGATTGTTGTTATTGCTCATCAAGGCAGGCCTGGAAAAGATGATTTTGTTTCTCTTGCTCAACATGCAAAATTGCTTAATAAATATACAAAAGTTAAGTTTGTTGATAATATTATTGGAAAAAAATCTGAAAAAGAAATTAGAAATTTAAAATCAGGAGAAGCAATTCTTTTAGAGAATATAAGAAAGGAAAAAGATGAATTTTTGCCAAATAAATCAGACAATAAGCTATTGAAACTAGTGAAATTATGTAATATTTATGTTAATGATGCTTTTTCTGTTTGCCATAGAAATGAGGCTTCTATTGTTTTATTTCCAAAATATCTTCCAAATTGTGCAGGAAGACTGCTTGAGAAAGAAGTTAATGCTTTAAAGAAAATAAAGCTGAAAAGTTGTTTGTATATTCTTGGAGGAGCAAAACCAGAAGATAACATCAAACTTTTAGGAAAAAACAAAGTTTTAGCTTGCGGATTGTTTGGCCAGGTTTGCCTGATTAATAAAGGCAAGAATTTAGGGCAACAGAATAAATATCTTAAAAAGCAAAAAGCTTTTATTAAAATTCCTAAAAATAAATTAAAAAATATTGAAACTCCTGTTGATTTTGCTGTTAAAATTAATTGCAAGAGAAAAGAGCTTGTTTTAGATAAATTTCCAAACAAATATGAAATTTTTGATATTGGCAAAAAAACTCAAGAAAAATATGTTAAAGAAATCAAAAAAGCAAAATCAGTTTATATGAAAGGGCCTGCAGGAGATTGTAATATTAGAGGATTTGAAAAAGGCACATTTGCAATTTTAAAGGCTATTACAAGCAACAAAAAATGCTTTTCTTTAATTGGAGGGGGGCATTTAAGTGATGCTATTGAAGCTTCTGGAATTTCAAAAAACAAGTTTGGGCATATAAGTTTAAGTGGAGGAGCTTTGTTAAATTATATTGCAGGAGAAAAACTGCCTGGTTTGGAGGCACTAAGATGAAACTCCTTAAAACTAAAAACTATAAAGGAATGTCTGAAAAAGCTGCCGAGATGATTATTAAGGAAATCAACAAAAAACCAAACCTTGTTTTGGGATTTGCAACAGGAAAAACTGCACTTGGTTTGTATAAAAATCTTATTGGGGCTTACAAAAAAAGAAAACTTGATTTTTCAAAGATTAGAGCTTTTGCGCTTGATGAATACTATCCAATTAAAAAAACTGATAAAAAAAGTTTTTATTATTATCTGCATAAAAACTTGTTTGATAAAATTAATATTAAAAAAGAAAATATAAATCTTTTAAATGGAGAGACAAAAAATCTTAGGGGCGAATGTTGGGATTATGAAAAAAAAATAAAAAAAAGCCCAATTGATTTACAAATTTTAGGGATTGGTGTTAATGGGCATGTTGCTTTTAATGAACCTGGCTCATTAAAAGAGAGCAGAACACGACTTGTTGAGCTAACTTCTAAAACAAAAAAAATTAATAAAACAAATAAAAAAGCTCTAACAATTGGAATTTCCACAATAATGTCTGCGAAGAAAATAATTTTGTTGGCTTCTGGCAAGAAAAAAGCAGAAGCTATTAAGCACTTGATCCAGGATAAAGAAAACAAGAAATGGCCTGTAACATATTTAAGAAATCATAAAAATCTAATTGTGATTATTGATAAAAAGGCTGGAAAATTAATATAAAATAATTAGAAAAAATCTGCTTAAATAATAATAGAAAGATTTATATATCAATTGATATATGATATAATATGGGAACCGAATTAAAAGAAAAAGGGAATTTGTTTGCAAGAAGCCCAACACTTGGGACTGTTTTAATGGTAGAAAAATTTATTGAGGAAAATAGCGGAGAGTTCAACAGGACAGAAATATGGAAAAAACTGCCAAAAAAAGTAATGTGGCAGACATATATTGTTATTCTTAACTATCTACAAAGTGTAAATAAAATCGCGATTGATAGCAGAGGGACTATTGCATATATTTGGAGTCCTGAAGTTGCTAAAAGATTTGCTAAAAGAAAACCAATTAAGATATGAGAATCCTTAAACCCTCAAAAGTTATTTTTGCAGATGAAAAGATAGAAAAGGAATTTTATAATTTAGATGAAAACGATGAAATTAAAAATTATTTAAAAAGAGCAATAAGAGACATTCAGATTAATGCTTATTGCGGAATCCAAATACCAAAAAGACTAATCCCAAAAATCTATATTCAAAAATATGGAATAAACAACCTTTGGAAATATGATTTGCCAGATGGGTGGAGGCTTATTTATTCAATAACTACTCCAAATAAAGTTGAAATCTTGGCAATGATATTAGAGTGGTTTAATCATCCAGAATATGAAAGAAAGTTTCATTATTAAATTATTTTTTAGTTAAATTTAAATCCCTATTTATCCTATACATTTTATAAAAAATATGGTGAATGAAAATATTTTAGAACAAACTTATGAAAAAGCAATTGAAACTTTAAAATCATGCTCTACAAAGCATGGGTTGTTTGCTTCTGGAGGCAAAAAAGGGTATAAAGGGGTTTGGGCAAGAGACAGCATGATTGCTCTTATTGGAGCTTCTGTTAATAAATCTGATTTTATTCAAGAACAATTTAAGAAAAGCCTAATCACACTTGCAAAATACCAGAGTAAACATGGGCAAATACCAAATGCTGTTCATAAATTTGAAAAAACAAAACCTAAAGTAGATTATCTTTCTATTGATTCTAGTTTATGGTTTATTATTGGGCATTATGTTTATAAGAAAAAATATGGAAATATTTTGTTTAAGCAATATAAGAAAAATATTGAAAAAGCAATAACTTGGCTTTCTTATCAAGATATTAGCGAAGACATAACTCTTGAACAGCTTCCAACTACTGACTGGCAAGATGCTTTTCCTCATAAATATGGGGATACAATAAACACACAAGCACTTTATTATTATGTTTTGAATTTGATTGGAAAGAAAAAAGAAGCTGAAAAATTAAAACAAGAGGTTAATGAAATTGGTGATTTGAAATTATGGAATAATAATTTTTATTATGCTTATAGATGGAAGAATCATGGAAAATATAAAGAAATAGGAAATTGGTTTGATAGCTTAGGAAATTTGCTTGCTATTTTATTTGGTTTAGCTGATAAAAATAAAGCTGAAAAAATTATTTCTTATATAAAAGACAAAAAAATAAATCTGCCTTATCCTGTTAAATCAATTTATCCTGTAATAAAAAAAGGAAGTAAGTATTGGGAGGATTATTATTTAGATTGTGAGGCTGGAAAGCCAAACCATTATTTAAATGGGGGAATCTGGCCTTATATTGGAGGATTTTATGTTCTTGCTTTAATAAAGTTGAAGAAATTTAAAGAAGCTAAAGAAGAGTTAGAGAAATTAGCAAAAACTAATTTAAAAGGAAATTTTCCAGAATGGGTTGATCCAATTAATAAAAAAATGCATGGTAAGTTGCAGGCATGGGATGCAGGAACTTATATTCTTGTTTATGAAAGTTTGAAGAAGAAAAAAGTTTTAATTTAGATTTAATTTTTCCTTAATCACATCTAACATCTTTTTTGATGTTACACGATAATCAAGATTTTCAACAACATGTTGTCTTCCTGCTTTGCCCATTTGCTCGCATAAAAATGGATTTGTTAAAAGTTTTAATGTATATTCTTTTAAATCATTTATATCTGCTCTATATGCAAATGTTTTAGGCTTGTTGAACTTAATGATTTGTTTTGTGACAAACCCCATTGAAGGGTAGGCCCATTCTTCATTTAACTGAATTTCTTCTGCAACTCTTGCTAAAAATCCTGTTTTATTATGAATAATTGTTTCTGCAGGCCCTCCAACATTTATTGAGATAACTGGCTTGCCGCAAGCCATTGCTTCTACCTGTATCATCCCAAATCCTTCTATTCTTGAAGGAGCTGCATAAATATCACAACAATTTATAACTTCTGCCATGAATTCTTGTGAAAATGAATCTTCTATAAATATAACTTTATCTTGTATACCTAATTCTTCAATTAATTCTTCTTCTTTTTCTCCCCATTCTGCTGCGCAGTCACTTGGCCATGACTTACAAATATATTTCCAGTCTTTAAACTCTTTATCAATTTCTGCTAATGCTTTAAACATTTCCTGAGCCCCTTTTGATGTAACATCTCCTCCAATAGTTAAAATCATTTTTTCATTATCTCTTACTCCAAACATTCTTCTTAAAGCAAGTTTTTTATTTTTATTTTCCTCATTATTTTCCATTGGTTTAAATAAATCGGTGTCTATTCCTATGTGCATTGGGACTATTTTACTAACATCAACTCCGTCTCTTTTGTATATGCTTCTAACCCATTCACTTGTAGTAAACATTAAATCTAATTTGTTAAATTCTTCTTTATAATTAGCAATCCAACCATCTGCATTAAACCAAGGAATAGGTTTTACTCCAAATTTTAATGGCTCTTGAATAATTTCAGGAACATTTCCCCAAAACCCGATTCCAATAACAAAATCTAAATTTAAATTTCTTAAATAAAACTCTTTTTGTATGCTTTCTCTAAAATGGCACGGAATTGCTTCTACACCTGCTTTTAATAATCCTCTGTAAAGCAAATCTCCTTGAAGACTTTGTCCGTCAGATTCAATAGGATAAGGAAAAAGCACTAAACATCTCATGTTAATTTTTATATTGTGTTTTTTATATTTTATTTAAATTATTTTTATTTGGTAATGCTTAACTTATTTACTCTTTGCAGATGAGGAGATTAAGTTTGTTCTTCTCATCCATTGCTTATTTAATTAATTACCGGTTTTATTTTTAGTAATTTATTAAACGATTTTAAGGTGAAGCAATCATCTATCGCTTTGCACTAATTGCCATTAGCTTTATCCGTTTTAATTATTATTAATATTTTATTTTTTGATATCAAATGCCTCTGTGTTCATACAACATTTATTTTCAAAACTTTTTTCTTCAAATCCATAAATTTCTTGAATTAACTGCATTTTTTCCTTAAAATAAATATTTTTTAATCTTATAAGTTTATGTGCATTTTCATTCACATAACAAATTCCATTTTTTTCATCTTTAAGATAAGAAAAGAAAAAAATTTTCTTAGCTGATAAAAGTTTTTTGTTTAGCATTTCTATAACTGCATTATGAACTTCTATATGCCTCACATGCCTATATTCTCCATTTTCACCATGAGTAAAAATATAATCATAATTTTTCACTTCGGTAAATTGTAGAATTCTTTTAATTATTTCATCTTTTGAAATTTCTTTAAAATCTCTTTGTTCTGAGTCATCTAAATCAGAAATAAAACATTTTGCATTTAATTTATCACAGACTATTTTGAATTTAGGAGCTCTGTCTTTGTCATCTTTCCTACAAAGGCTGATTATTGTTATATCCCAATTATCTTTGTTTTTTAACAAAGTTCCACCCATCCAAATTGTTTCATCATCAGGATGTGCTACAATTACTAAGATTTTTTTCTTTTTGGTTTTTTGAGATTTTAATTGCTCTGACATTTTACTTTTTCTCCTTTACTTTAATATCCTCTTTAGAGTCTTCAAAATAATCTTCATTTAATTTAACCCATCTTGAACAAACTTTCAAGAGATGGTTAGAACGATAAAAAAAACTATTTCTTTTATTCTCATAATAAGTATAGAGGATAACACTGATATTACTTTTCTCTTTAATTAATTTAATAATCGGAGCAAAATCAGAGTCAGATGAGATTAAAATAACTGTTTTTACATTAGGAAATTGCTCTTTAAATAAACATAAATCTGCAACAATCCATGCATCAACTCCTTTTTGATTGAAAAGTGGGTTTCCATTATCATCAAAAATTTTCTGGCATCTTCCTTCTCTAACTGTTATCCATTTCTTTTTATCAAGCATTTTTTTAATATTGTCGTATCTTTTCTTTCTATCTCTTTCATCATTAGTTGGCTCTCTGCTTTGAAATGGCGGAGCCATGTAAATAAAAAGATGTTTCAAATTAAGATTTTCTTTTTTAGAAATGTTTCTAAAGGTTTGGAGGAACTTTAGTTTCTTCTTAGTTTTTTCTTGGAAGTATCTTTTAACCAACCTAAAAAAACCATCATCAACAAAAATTAGTGTGTCTTCCATAAGAAAGTGCCTCCAAAAAACCTGCTAGAAAAATAAAGCATCCGGCGACCACAGAGATCACCGGGGAATATACTCACGGTCCGAAGACCGCTAATATTACTACTACTTTTTACTTTATAAACTTTACTTTTATTCATTGTTAATAAAAAAATACAATCTAATTAAATTTAACTGTTGATTGACTTTGCTACTTATTTTATAATTTGATAAACGATTTTAAGCTTTGTATATAAGAAGATTAGGTTTGAACATCTCTCTCATATTTTTAATAAGATTTATAATATCAGTTTGTTTATTATTAATAGGAAAAAGAGGAGAAAATGATAAGAGGTTACTGGATTTTACTCGGTGTAATTGTATTAATTATAATCTTATTAATCATATGGTTAATTACTAAATTGTAAAATGATAAATAAGAAACTGATAGACAAAATAGAGTTTATAGCAATAATATTATTAATTATCTTTGGATTATTTATTGCATATCAAATAATATTAAAGATTTTTGGTGGCTCGTGGGCTACAGAAGATATTATTGTTGCATTATTAGTTTTTGTTATTGGATTCATATTTACTATTGCTCTTAATCTAGTAAAACTCAATTTAAAACATGACCATTTAGAAGGACAATTTTATCATCTAGCAAAAGATTTTAAAGAATATATTCATATAAATAAATAGGAAAAAGAGGAGAAAACTTAAAAATGAAAGCTTGGTTAAAAGGCGGGTTGATTGGGGCGGGAGTTGGGTTAGTAATAACTATTATCTTAATTTTTTTGAGTAGATTTTCTCTAGGCGAGTCAATTGTTACTTTTTTTGTAGTCATTGGCTTTCCATGGTCTTTTATTATTGGATATATACTCCTTATTATTTTCCCTTATTATGGGGATGCCCCATTATTCTTTGCAGGTGGTTTTGGAGGTCTTATAGGAATCATTATTAATGGTTTTATTATAGGGGCGATAAAGGGGCTTTTACCAGAACAAAGAAAAAAATTATCAATATTATTTTCAAAAGTTATTTTAATAGGAATAATAATAGCTATTTTAATAACTTCGGTATTCTTTCTACCAAGGTTATGGGAAGCAAGTACTGGCTGTCCATTAAAAAAAGCAAAATCTGAATTCAGAATTTATGACTCTCAAGGAAGGGTTACTGGAATGGTTAATGGAGAAATAAAAGAAGAGATTCCACATTCTGTTTATTTTAGTGAGTATAAGGAGGGTTGGAAAACTCTACCTGAAGAAATTATGATTTTTGAACCAAATGATAATTACACATATGAACTTTTTGGATTAACAAAAGGGAATTATGATTTAGAACCTTCTTCTAACTATGAAGGAAGGAAGATTTATTTTGATGCTAAAAATATCCCGATTTCTCCAGGAGAAACTCATCAATATCATTTTGATTGGAAGGTTCTGGTTGAAGGTAAAGAAGGAGCAACTATTCTTATAGATGAAGATAATGATGGGTTATTTGAAAAGAACATAACTTCTAATATAGAGCTTACTTGCGGTAAGTTTCTTATTAAGGTTGGAAGGGGTTCTCGATTCTCACAAATTTTTTGGGAGCTATTTTATATAATCATCTTAATGATAATCACAATCTTCATAGTAATTATAAGTAAAAAGATAATTAAATTCAAAATAAACAAGCAAAAAGAAAATGAAATTTGACATTGTAACATTTGGAAGTGCTGTTGTAGATGTATTTGTAAATACAGAAATAGCAGAGAAACATGGGTTTATGAATTATCCTGTTGGAGAGAAGATTTTAGTCAAAGAATTAAGATTTGATATTGGGGGTGCAGGAACAAATACAGCTGTTGCTTTTGCAAGGCTTGGATTTAAAACAGGGTGTATTAGTGAACTTGGAGGAGATGAAAATGGAAAAAAGATTTTTAATTTATTAAAAAAAGAAAAAATTGAATTTTTAGGCAAGGTTGTAAAAAATGAATTGTCTGGATATTCTGTAATTCTTGATAGTAGAGGAGGGGATAGAACAATTTTAACATATAAAGGAGCAAATGATGAGATAAGTTTAAATGATATTAAAAAATTTAAAACAAAATGGCTTTATCTCAGTTCTTTACTTGGAAAAAGTTTTGAAACACAGAAAAAACTAGCATTAATTTTAAAGAAAAGAGGAGTTAAGATTGCATTTAATCCAAGCTCTTATCTTATAAAAAAAGAGAATCTGTCTTCTTTGTTAAAAATAACAGATATTCTTGTATTAAATAAAGAAGAAGCTCAAATGTTAACTAAAAGTAAAGTAAATTTATTGGAAAACTTAAGAAAATTAGGACCTAAACTTGTTGTTATAACTGATAAAGATAAGATGATAACTTGCTATGATGGGCATAATAGATATTTTTTAATTCCAAACAAAGTTAAGGTTGTTGAAAGAACAGGAGCAGGAGATGCTTTTGCTTCTGGATTTGTTGCAGGCCAGATTGCTAAAAAATCAATTAAATATAGTTTAAGGCTTGGTTTGGCTGAAAGCGAGAGTGTAATAAAATATTTTGGTGCTAAAAATAGATTGTTGAGGATGAGGGTGAAATGAAAATTGAAAAATTTGCATCTAAAATGGATAAATTAGGAGTTTTAGCTTTTTTATATGTGATAATTTATTCTATAATTGCATTAGTTAAAGAAACAAATTTTATGAGTTGGATATTATTATTTGTTGGAATAGGAGGTTTTTTAGTTGATTTATATGTAGTTGTCAACACGAGGAAAAAATGAAAGCTTGGTTAAAAGGTGGTTTATGGGGGATAGGAATTGGGTTTTTAGCTAATTTGTATATGATTATATATTTTGGTGATTTTATTTATGTATTTTTATATCTTTCTCTTCCAATCTCTCTAATAATTTATAAATCTTTTAGTGGTTATATCTCTATTATAATCTGTGCTATAACAATTTTGGTATATTCTTTTATAATTGGAGCGTTAATTGGCGGGATAGTTAGTATAATTAATTTAGCTATAAGGATAATAATGCCTAAAATCAAATTTTTGCATAAAGTTTTAAATAAAAAAATCCGAAAGCTTGAAGGAAAATGAAAGTCAATCTTAATAAAATAACAAAAGAGGCAAAATGACAAAACATAAAGTTTATAAATTGATTATAATTAGTAATATTAACATGCTCCCCGGTAATCTGAAAGGGTTGCCGGATGAGTCTTTTTTTCTAAATATTAATCTTTGGAGGTTTTAATGGAAGAAACATTAGTTTTTATTGATTCGGGATTTTTATCTAAACTCTCTAGACATTTCGGGAAAGGTAAATATCTTATTTATAACATAATAGATTTTGCTGAGAATCTTGCTAAAAAACAGAATTTAGAATGCAAACATATCTTTTATTATACTTCCCCCCCATTTCAAAGCCCTATTCCTTCAAAGACAGAAGAGAAGAAAAAAGATGGATATGATAGATTTACAAACAAATTAAAAATAAGAGGGGTTATTGTAAGAGAAGGAAGATGCCAAAGGCTGAAAATTGATGGAGAATTTACATTTAAACAAAAAGCAGTAGATGTTCTGCTTGCAATGGACTTAACAAATGTACTTTTAGAGTACAAAAATGTTAAAAGAATTATCTTAATTTCTTCAGATTCTGATTTTGTTCCTGTTATTAAAAATTTAGAAAAAAAGGGTGTAAGAACAATTCTTTATACTTATTATGAAAAGAAGAGAAATACTCCATTTTCAAGAAGCAATCATTTAATTAAATCTGTTTATAGGTATATTCTCTTGAAAAAAGAAGATTTTGATAGTGCTAAATTAAAGAAAAAAGAAGAAAAATGAAAATCAATCTTAATAAAATAACAAAACAAGGCAAAGCTCTTTTCTTGGCTTATGACCAAGGACTTGAGCATGGTCCAACTGATTTTAATGACAAAAATGTTGATCCTAATTATATAATTAATATTGCTAAAAAAGGCAAGTACACTGGGATTGTTTTTCAAAAAGGAATAGCTGAAAAATATAATAAAGAAATTAGGAAATCAAAAGTTCCGCTTATTGTTAAGCTAAACGGAAAAACTAATTTGTTTAAAGGAGAACCAATATCAAGACAGTTATGCACAGTAAAAGAGGCAATTGCTCTTGGCTCTAAGGCAGTTGGTTATACAATTTATCTTGGAAGTGATTATGAAGATGAAATGCTGCAGGAATTTTCAAAAATTGAAAAACAAGCTCATGAAAAAGGGCTGCCTGTAATTACTTGGATTTATCCTCGAGGAAAATCTATTTTTGGTAAATCAAACAGTGAGCTTATGGCATATGCTGCAAGAACTGGTTTAGAAATAGGAGCAGATATTATTAAAATACAATATAATGGAAACTCTAAAGACCTTTCATGGGCTGTTAAATCTGCTGGAAAAACAAAAGTTGTTATTGCTGGTGGAGTGAAGAAGGATGAAGAGCTTTTCTTAAAACAAGTTAAAGATATTATGTCAACAGGATGTATTGGCTTGGCTATAGGAAGAAATGTTTGGCAGTCTCCTAATCCTTTAGAAATAACAAATAAAATTAAAAAAGTGATTTGGGAATGATGAAAGGAAATAAATTTATATACTGGGCACCGAGAATTTTATCAATAATTTTTATACTTTTTTTAAGCCTGTTTTCTTTAGATATTTTTGATATGAATCTTGGATTTTGGGGGATAATTTTAGGATTGTTTATGCATAATATTCCTTCAATTATTTTAATAGCTTTGTTGATTGTTGCTTGGAAATATGATATTGTTGGAGCAATTGCATTTATTTCAGCAGGAATTCTTTATATAATGTTATTATTAACAAGCTCAAATTTTGAATTGTTTATGTTGAGTTGGATTTTACTAATTTCGCTCCCTTGTTTTATTTTAGGAATTTTGTGGATTTTAAGCTGGAAAAACAAAAAGAAAATAAAAAAGATGATTTTGGGAAAATGAAAAACAAAGAATTTTCTAATTTCAGTAAAAGAAAAATAATTTATGCAATCATATTAGTTATTATAATCTTTTTTTTACAATTTTTAATTAGCATAATCTTCCCCATATACGATGCTCCTTGGAGAGTTGGGATTCCATTTACTTTTTTAAATGTTGGGTGTGGGGGTTTGCCTCCATTAGGACAAGAACAACAATGTGTTAATGATTTTTATTTGTATTTATTTATTATAGACTTAATATTTTGGTTTGTCTTTTCTTATATAATCATCTCTCTTTATAAAAAGCTTAAAACAAGATAAAACCCCATAAATCTTAAAACTTAACACTACCGAAAGCTTTATATACACTCGTCTACTTATAGTTTACAATTGTAAACTTGGCTAAAAATTGAAAATGGTGTCTTTAACAGAGAATAAAAGTAAAGTTCTGGATTTCTTAATTAGAAACTTCCACAGGAAAAATACTATAAGGATGCTCGCAAAACAGCTTAACTTATCTCCTATGGGGGCACAAAAAATATTAAAAGAATTTGAAAGAGAAAGAATTTTGGTAAATGAAAAAATAGGCACAGGCATTTTTTATAGTATAGACTTAAACAATGATGTTGCATTTAAATTGGCAGGATTTATTTTAACACAAAACAAATTAATTTCTTATGCAAAAGTATATGCAAGGGACTTAGAAAAGCTAAAAGAAAACGTAAAAACCTGTGTGTTATTTGGCTCTGTTTTAACAAAAGGTGAGAACGCAAGAGATATTGATGTTTTAGTAATAATAGATGAGAAGAATTTCAAGGAAGTTGAAAAAGAAAAAAAGGAAATAGAAAAAATTGCAACAAAACCCTTGCATTTTATGTATCAAACTAAAAAAGATTTTGAAAACAATATAAAAAAAGGAGATAAGCCCCTTTTAGATGTTATCAGGACTGGGGCTGTTTTATGGGGGCAAAATCTTTTCTTGCGGGGGATTAAAAATGCAATTCGAAAATAAATTTGAGTGGTGTTTGAAGCAGGGAGGAAAAGGAGAGAAGCATAAAGGTTTAAAGAAAATTGAACCAGATTTAGAAGAAGCAGAAAAACAAATTAAAAAAGCTTTATCTGATTTAGATACTATGACTTATCTTTATAGCGGAAAGAAAACCGATTGGGTTGCTTCAGCAGCTTTTTATGCAATGTATCACTCTTTATTAGCTATTTTATATAAAATTGGATATGAATCGAGAAATCAAGAATGCACAATAAATGCCATAGAATATTTTGTTGAAAGAAAAATATTAAAAATAGATAAAGACTACATTAAGATGATTAGAAGTTTACAAGAAACAAAAGAGGATGCAAAAAGTATAAGAGAAGATATGCAGTATAGCAGTAAAACTCAGATGGAAAATAATAGATGTATAATAATGATGGAAAATGCTAAAAAATTTGTTGAAAAAATGAGGAGTGTCTTAGAAGAGTTAACATGAAACCCATCATCGTCATAAATTTTAAAACCTACAAGCAAGGTAAAGCAGCTATAAAATTAGCAAAGCAGCTGGAGAAAGTCAGCAAGAATATTATGATTGGTGTGCAGGCAACTGACATTTATGAAATCACAAAAGCTACAAAGTTAAGAGTTTATAGTCAGCATGTTGATTATGAGAAAAAAGGAAGAGCAACTGGTTTTATTCTTCCTGAAGCAATTAAAAAAGATGGTGCTGTTGGAAGTTTTTTAAATCATTCTGAGCACAAACTTTCTTTTGATGTTTTAAAAAAAACAATTAAAAGATGCAAGCAAACAGGATTAAAAATCATGGTTTTTGCAAGTTCTGTTTCTGAAGCAATTAAAATTCAAAGATTAAAACCAAATTATTTAATTTATGAGCCTCCTGAATTAGTTGGAGGAAAGATTTCTGTTTCAAAAGCAAAACCCGAGATTATTTCAAAAATAAAAAATAAACTAAAAATGAAATTCTTAGTTGGAGCAGGCATTCATACAAAAGAAGATGTTGCTGTTGCTTTAAAATTAGGGGCAAGTGGAATTGCTGTAAGTTCTGCTGTATGTGGGGCAAGAAATCCTGAGAAAAAGCTGAGAGAATTACTGAAATAGTTTAAGATTTTTAAACTTCATCTACAATTTTACTTATTTGTTCAAGCAAGTCAGAAGCTGTTAGAGAAATTTTTTTTCTTGTGAGTTCGCCAGCTTTTCCGTTGATGTAAGCAGCTACACATGCAGAATCAAATAAACTGCTGCCTTGTGCGATTAAACTTCCAACAATTCCTGCAAGAGTATCTCCTGTGCCACCTTTTGTCATAAAAGGAGTGCCTGTTTTGTTAATTGCTGTTTGTTTGCCATTGCTTATAATATCAACATGTCCTTTAAGGAGAATAGTTGTGTTTAGTTTTTTTGCTTGTTCTTGAACTAATTTAATTCTCTGTTTTAAATTATCATTAGGCTTCTTGCCTGTTAAAATAAAAAATTCATAAGCATGGGGAGTTATGACAAAATTGCTTAGATTTATTTTGTTTTTGTTATTTTTGTTATTTTTTAGAGCATAAATTGCATCTGCATCTATAACTCCAAGAATTTTTATTTTTTTAAGATAATATTTTATTGTTTCAAGTGTTGATTTGTTTCTTTCTATTCCTCCGCCAATAACAAAAGCTGTTTTGTTTTTTGATTCTTTTAACAAGATCGGAAGATGTTTTTTTGCTATGTAATCTCCCTCGAGAGGGATTGTTATTATGTTAGGAGAGAAAGAAGCTATTATATCAGCAGCACGTTTTGGAGCAACAACTTCAACAACATCTGTTCCTGTTCTATAAGCAGACATTGTTTGTAATGCTGCTAATGCGTTGAAAGTTGGACTTCCGCTGTACTTTTTGCTTCCTCCAATAACAAGAAGTCTGCCAAAATCTCCTTTATGAGCCCACGGCTTTCTAGGCTTGTAAACTTTTTTCAGAATTGAGCTTTTTATTGTAAGCATTTTGCATATCCTCTTTTATTCTAAAAATAAGGATATCAAGATTTTAAATTTAACTAATAGTTTTTAATAAACGCTCCCAACGAAGAGAAGAACTATTTAAAATTTTATAGAATTTATAGCGCACAAGTCCATCCACCATCTGCGACTATTTCGCTTCCTGTCATGTAAGAAGAAGCCTCGCTTGCCAAGAAAACTGCTGGGCCTGCAATATCAATTGGCTTGCCTACTCTTTTAATTAAGAATTTAGACATCATTCCTTCAAGTGCTTTTTTATCTTTTGTAAATCCTGCTGTCATTGCAGTGTCTATTAATCCAGGATGAATTGAATTTACTCTTATTCCTAAAGCCCCAACTTCTGCTGCAAGAGCTTTTGTAAATAATCTAATTCCTCCTTTGCTTGCGCAATAAGCAGATCCTCCTGCTGAGCCTTCAATTCCTGCTACAGAAGAAATATTAATAATAGAAGCTCCTTTTTTCATATACTTCAAGGCAGCCTGAGAGCATAAAAAACAACCTTTTAGATTTATACTCATTGTTTTATCCCAGCTTTCTTCTGGCAAGTCTATGGTATTTCCAGGGATATAAACTCCTGCATTATTTACAAGTATATCAATTTTCTTGAAATTTTTTATTGTTTCATTAATAAGAGCTTCAACTTCTCTCTTTTTTGAAATATCTGTCTTAATGTAAATTGCTTTTCTTTTTAGTTTTTTAATCTGGCTTATTGTTCCTTCTTCTGGGATTATATCAGAAACAACAACATCTGCACCTGCTCTTGCTAATTCAATAGCAATTCCTTGCCCAATGCCACGCGCAGCTCCTGTAACAATTGCAACTTTTCCTGTTAAATCAAATAAACCTTTCATTTCTTCTTTTTGCCTCTTTTGATATGTATATTAAACATAAACTATTTAAATATCTTATCTTTCTTCAAGTTATGAAAGAAGTGGAAAAGCCGTGGGGCAATGAAAAGCATTTTCTTTTCAATAAGAAATGCACTGTGAAGATTCTAGAAGTTAATCCAAAACAAATTCTGAGTTTGCAATATCATAAAAAAAGAAAAGAGCTTTGGTATTTTCTTACAGATGGCTTTGTGCAGTTAGGATTAGAAAAAAAGAAAGTAAAAAAAGGCGAAATAGTTTGGATTAAAAAATTGCAGGCCCACAGAGTTTTTGCCAGAAACAAAAAAGTTCAATTTTTAGAAATTTCATTTGGCAAATTTTCAGAAAGAGATGAAATAAGAATCGAGGATAAATATGGTAGGGGGTAAAATGGGATGGAAAGAATTTTTTAAGCCGACAATTGGAAAGATAGTCATTTTCTTAATCTTATTTTTTCTAACTTCTTATATATGGATGAATTATAAAACATTACTCCCAGAGGAAATACCAAAATTTGGAGTCCCATTTGGTTTTTATAGCAAGGCGACATCTTATATTGGAATGGAATATGAAAAACCAATTATTTATTTCAATTTTTTAAATTTAATAATAGATCTGATTTTTTGGTGTCTAATTTCATGTTTAATAATTTTAATTTATAATAAACTAAAAATAAAAAACAAAAAGAAGAAAAAATGAAGCATAGTAAAATTTATAAGCCGAATATTATTAATAAGGATAGTATGCTCCCTGGTGATCTGAAAGGGTCGCCAGATGAGTCTTTACATAAAGTTTTTAAAGCTAAAGAGACTATTATTAATATTCAAGTCCCCGGTATGGCTCTTTTGGGTAATGCCGGGCTTCCTACTCATTTTATTTTTTCTAGAATTAATTTAGGAGGGCGAGATGAAAGAAGCAATTGTTTTTGTTGACGCTAATAATTGGTATCATAATGTTAAACTATTATTTAGGCCAAGTAAGATTTCGATAGTCAAGGTTTCTAATTTAATCTGTAGAAATCTTAAATTGAAATTAAAAGAAATAAGATGGTATGCTTCAATTCCAGACATTGCAGATGGAGAAAAGGATTATTATGATCACATGAATTTTTTAGCTTTAATAGAAAAAGAAGGCGTTAAATTAATAACTAGAAAACTCCAAAGATTGTCTGCTAAGGAGATATTAAAAAAGAAAAGAGAAACAATTGACTCTTTGGATTTATGTGAAAATTGCAAACAACTTATTGAAGCAAGCTTCTTAGATTTAGCAGATATAAAAAGGAAAGAGAAAGGAATTGATGTATGGGTTGCAATAGATATGATTAAAAAATCTATGGTTGATAATGAATGTGATGTTTGTATTTTAATATCTGGAGATGGAGATTTTGTTCCTGCAGTTAAGTTGATTAAAGAAGCAGGAAAAGAAGTTTTAAGTGCCTTTGTACCTTTTGGATATTCTTCTGAATTAAGAAACAGCACTTCTTATTTTATAGTCAGAAAAGAAACTCTAACTAAATGTTTTAGAGATTATGAAAGTAAAAAGAAACATACAATAAAAGGAGATTTTGATAGTGCTGAATTAGAAAAAAGAGGTAAAAAATGAGCAGAATCATCGCAGTTGATTTAGGAGGGACAAATTTAAGAGTTGGACTTGTGAAAGATAATAAGATTTTAAAATATATTAAAAAAAAGACTCCTAAAAATCAAGAAAAGCTGTTAAAAGAAATGGTTGATAGTATTTCGAGATTGATGACAACTGATGTCAAGGCAATAGGTGTTGGAAGCCCTGGGCCTCTTGAAAATGGAATAATAAAAAATCCTCCTAACTTGCCTTTTAGGAATTTTAATTTAAAGAAATTTTTACAGGACAAGTTTAAAAAAAGAGTTGTTATAGAAAATGATGCAAAATGCGTTGCAATTGCTGAATCTAAATTAGGCTGTAAGAAAAAGAATTTTATTATTTTAACATTAGGAACAGGAATAGGTGGAGGGATAATAATTAATAATCAGCTGTATAAGGGGCAAGGTTGTGCTGGTGAGTTAGGGCATATGATTTTAGATAATGGAAAAGATTTTGAAACATTATGGAAAGAAAAAGGAAAACAAATTAAAGAACTTTTTGAGAATAATGATAAAAAAAAGCTTGAAAGAGTTGCTATGTATTTAGGGCAAGGGATTGGAAGCTTAATTAATATTTTTGATCCTGAAATTGTAATTATAGCTGGAGGAGTTAGGGAGAATGGAGAGAAATTTTTAAAAATGATTAGAAAACAAGTAAAAAAATACCAAATAATCCAAAGAAATGTTGAAATTAAATTTAGTAAATTAGAGCATCCTGGAGTTTTAGGGGCAGGATTGCTGGTGAGATGAGCTGTAAAGAAATTTTTAGACCAAGTTGGTTTAAGGTAATTGCAGTTATTTTTATACTTTTATTCTTGTATGTTCTTATAGCATTTAGTATGCTAAACTCAAGTTATACATGCAGAGTTTCTGGGGAAAAGTGCGCAGAAGAAGTGGCAAAAGCTATGCAAGACTCACAAGAGACTCTATTTATAATTTTTGGAATTCCTATTTCAATAATTGCTTGGATAATTATTGGATTAATTGAAACAAGAAGTAAAAAAAGAGGCAAAAATGAACATCATAAAACAAGTTAAAGCACCTGTAAGAATTGATTTTGGTGGAGGAACTACTGATATTTACCCATTCACGCATAAATATGGCGGGGCTGTTTTAAATGCTGCAATTAATAGATATGTTGTTGGAAAAATTATTAAAACAGATGAAAAAATTCATTTAGAATATACAGGAAATACACCAACATCTTCTGGGCTTGGAACAAGCGGGGTTATGAATCTTGTTTGGCTTGCTTTAATTTCTCAGATAAAATTAAAGAAAAAACAAGGAATTATTATAAAAAATAAAATTGATTTAGCTGAAAAAGCTTATGCTCTTGAACAAGCTTTAGGATTAGTTGGAGGAAAACAAGACCAGTATGCAGCTGCTCTTGGTGGAATAAATTTTTTAGAATTTAAAGGAGATAAAGTTAAGATTACAAAGTTAAACTTATCTAAAGATTTTATTAAAGAGCTTGAAGATAATTTGGTTCTTGTTTATACAGGCAAGCCTCATTTTTCAGGAAATTCAAACAAAGTTATGATTAATAATTTAAAAAAAGGCAAAAACATAAAAAATTTATTGAGAATAAAAAGGATTGCATATGAAATGAAAAATGCTCTGCTGAAAAAAAATTTACAGAAATTTGCTGAGCTTATGAATAAAGAAACAAAAGAAAGAAATTTACTTCATAGAATCATTGTTCCAACTCAAATAGAAAATATAATCAAGCAGGGAAAAGAAAATGGAGCAATTGCAGCAAAAGTTTGTGGAAGTGGCGGTGGTGGGAGTATTTTGTTTTTTGGAGACAAAGAAAAGTTAAAAAAGAAATTTGGGAAAAGAGTTATTGATTTTAAGTTTGATTTTGAAGGGCTGAAGTGGATGTAATCTCTAATATGTATAAATTTATCAATATAAAGATTATTTTATTTTTATGGAAAAAGAAGAGGTTTTAGAAAACTCAGAGAATTTAGAAAAGAGAAAGAAAATTAGAAGAAGATAATGATACTAATTGAGATGAATTTAAGAATTTTTTAGGTTTTAAAAATAAAAACCGAAAGGTTTATAAGTATTACCAGAGTAATACTTTTATACAGAAAATAAAATCATAATTTTTTATTTTCTGTCTCTCAAAATTTAAAAATTTTAAGATGGTAAATGAATCTGATATGGAATGTGTACCTGCAAAATTAACTAAACGAATAGTTGATGAAATGGAAGAGCTTATTAAACAGGGATGGTATGCTAATAGATCTGAACTAATTCGAGATGCAATTCGTGAATTAATTAAAAAACAAAAGGTTGCTCAGTTGGAATCTGCTATAAAAAGCGATATTCAATGGGGGCTTTATGGAAAATAATGCTGTTTCTGATACCGGGCCAATTATTCATTTAAGCGAGATTAATTTAATTAAAGTTTTTGATATTTTTTCTGAGGTAGCAATCCCTAAAGAAGTTGAGAAAGAATTGAAAAATAGCAAGATACTTCTTTTCAAAAAAATAAGAATCTTAAAATTATTGCCTGATTTTAAAGATAAAGTTAAAATATTAACAAATCAAGAAAATCTGGATTTAGGAGAAGCTTTTGCAATAGTTTTAGCAATGCAGGAAAAAGCAGATTATTTTTTAACAGATGACTTAGATGCCAGAACTGTTGCTGTAAAATACAATTTTGAAGTTCATGGAAGTATTGGAATTATATTAAGGGCATTTAGAGAAAAGATAATAAATAAAAAAACTGCAATTGAAAAAGTAAATGAATTATATGCAAAATCCTCTTTATTTATAACCAAAGATTTAGTTGATAATGTCATAAGGGCTGTTGAAGAGTTTAAAAGATAGTTAATAATTTCGTGGAAAACAATTTTCAATTCACTATCTTAATCTTTTAATTTGGAACTTCAAAAAATTTTAGTTTTTTGACAGTGATCAGAAATCTAAACTTGGGAAGATTTCTGACATTGGAAATTGTTTTGTGGGCATTAATCCTAAGTTTTGGTTCACCAAAACTTTTCATAAATCTGAAAGGTCTTTTTTGCAATTATACTCCAACTGTTTGTTGTTTTCACGTAGTTTAATGCGTTTTCAGAGAATTTTGTCCTTAGTCTCTTATTTTTTAGAAGTTTTATTATTGCTTTGTAAAAATCTTTTCTATGCTTGACTGCAATTCCTGCTTGACTATTTCTTATTTCTGCTCCTAGTCCTTCAATATCTGTTACAATTGCAGGAGCTCCTACTGAAAATCCATGAGCTAAAACTCCTGACTGGGACTCGCTCTTGTAAGGAAGGACAAGGATGTCAAAACTTTTTAATTTTCTATAGAATTCCATTTCATCATAATCTTTTACTGTAAATTCTATTTTCTTTCCAGCAGAGCTTTTCATTATAGCTTCAAGAACTTTTTCTATATATTTTTTTGTTTCTTTTGCAACATGGGGTTTTAATTCCAAGGACAGAAAAGCATTTGGAACTTTTTTAACAACTTTTGACCATTGCCTTATCAAAGTCCTAAACCCTTTGTTTTCACTTGCTATTCCTGCAACACCCACAACCAAATCTTTATCAGTGTAACCAAATCCTTTTCTTGCTTCTTCTTTATTTATTTTTGAATTAACATCTTCTCTTGAGCCATGTGGGAGAACATAGACATTTTTTGGTATCTTGCCTATATTATTTTTTAAAGCTTGTTTTTGATATTCTTCATGAAAAATCCCTGCATTTAATTCTTTTAAGGATTTATCAACAAATTCTGCAAAAGGTTTTGCTAATCTTTTATAGACACTATGGTAAGTCATAACAACAGGAATACCTTCTTCTTTTATCATATTTATTAATTCAATGACTCTCCTGTTTTTGTCATTATGTGTTTCATACAACCCATATTCATGTTGAATATGGACAATGTCTGGTTTTTCTTTTTTTATAACAGCAAGGACTTTATGATGCCAGGTTTTATCTCCTTGGCTAATTATTGGATAGTCTGCTTGTTTTGCATCAGTGTGAGCTATTATCTTAAAACTAACATCTATATTTGCTTTTTTTGCATAATTTTTTAAAGCAGTTATGTAATGATTAGAATAATATGCTACTCCGCAGGAACGAGGAATATAACTTGAAATCCATATCACCTTTTTTACCATAACTAAAAAAGGAAAAGTTGTTTTAAATATGTTTTGATTTTTAATCTTTTTATTTTTTTGTATCAATAATTTGTAAGATGATTTTAAGTTTGATAGGGGTAGATTAAGTTTTGCAGATGAAAATTTTAAACTTTGTTTGGGTGTTCATAAGCTATGGTACCATAAGGACTATTTAAATACTATGGTACCA
>Ga0315274_10000759_pt1 | contig 50202 bp, 62 predicted proteins | sample YL17G02_20_MG_FD_203700 | JGI IMG/M metagenome (GOLD analysis project Ga0315274, IMG submission 203700) | Sediment microbial communities from Yellowstone Lake, YNP, Wyoming, USA - YL17G02_20 | ecosystem: Environmental > Aquatic > Freshwater > Lake > Sediment | place: USA: Wyoming | collected... | reverse complement strand
GCACCACCAGTCGTGGCGGTGGCCTATCAACGGTAGCGTGTTTGGCGATTTGCTCAACAGTAATACCCATGAGCAATTGCCACGGCCATACCTGTTCTCGCTCTATCTCCGTGGCCCCACATCCAGGGCAACTGTCACCTTTGTAATTGCGCCCGCAATAGGCGCACTTCGCCTTGACAGATTCTACTGCGCACACAGTTGTATTATCCTTTCTCTGCTTATTTCGGGCATTAATACGCTAGGACGCCACTTGGTGCTGCAGAATGTGCGCTCCATATCAGCCACACTTCTGTCTATCTCTACCAATCCAGCCGGAGGATTGGAATAGGCAGGCAACTCTCCTGGACGCAAAATGGAATATATGGAATTCACCGTGCTTTCCACCCCAGTTCCTATGTTAAAAGTACCTTCCCAATTTCTAGCCTGTAGCAATGCCTCAACAGTATCTTCTATAAATACGAAATCGCGCGTACTATTCCCATCTCCGTACAACACATTATGGCCATGTGCTATCTTGCATACTACTGATTGGCTGTACGCACCACCCCAAACATTGAAGAAGCGTAGTATTGTTAGCTTAGCACCAAGATTGGCTGCGTCCTTAGCCACAAATTCCATAGATCTCTTACTACAGCCATAGGAATTTACGGGGTCAGTGGGACCCTCCTCGCTTGCTTCTACAACATTCCCATAAACAGCAGCGGATGATGCCACTACAATGTTATCAACACCTGCACCGCGTGCCATAGATAACAAGGTGGCTGTACCCATAACGTTCGTACTAAACATCCTCATGGTATGGCGATAGCCTACATCGTAGTCCATTCTGGCAGCCAGATGGTATATCAATCCCACTCCTTTGAGCGCCCTAGATACCGCATCTGCATTTGTCACCGAGTCATTCATGACTACAACATTGCTTGGGAACTTCCAAGGCTTGCTACTCAGCATCGAGTCCAGTATCACTATATCATGCCCGGCCTCCACCAACCTATTTACCAGGTGCCCACCTATATACCCATAGCCACCTGTTACTAGGACTCTCATCCAGGACTCCCTTGTGCAAACACTACCTTCAACTTGTCCGTGTACTTGTCTATATCTTCCTTGCCTATGTCGCTATGGTACCTTGTGTAAATATAGGGTGGAGGCACAGAGTTGGCCTCCACCCATTCCAACTGGCCGAACAGATGTGCTATTGCTAATCTTAAATCTTCAGCGTCCTTGAATACCAGGGTCAGCCCACATTCATTGGATACTGCTATCATCTTCCCAAACCTCTCAAATCTCTTCTAATTGCCACTAGCCTTTCCAATAAGTCTCCTATGGCCCAACCCTCTCCGTCTGTACCTTTTAACTGCACTGCTTTATCCAACAACACTTCATCCGTACAGAATTCTACGGCTTTCAATAACGACTTCAAATCTGTATTCTCTACCATATCACGCATCCTCTTTCTCCTTGTTTATCAAGGCTACGCATATTGCCGAGACGGCCAACCAGGCTGCCAATACATCTAGCACCCACAGTTGCAGCAACCAGAGCGCAACTGCCACCACGGCAACCCATACACTCAAGCAATCGGGACAATTGAGTAACTTCCCCCAAAAACCGCCAATGCTAGCAGTACGCTTCCCAACTGCCTCACTGTACCATATACCAGCCTTGGCACGCAACCAGTCGAACACATCATATGGGCCATTCTCTAGCCATAGCATGTGTGTCACCCTATAGGCTGCCAAGGCATACACTAGTAGACGCAAGAAGTTCTCTATAGTCATTTCTTATCTTTCCGTGCCTTCTTTACCGCCTCCTTCTTATCCTTCGCTGTCAAACTGCGAGCAGCCGATGCTTTCACAAGCCCTATGCTGGTAAGGTTCAGCCCCAACACCGCTGCCAATTCATGGCTCTGCGCAGCAACTATATCCTGGTAGTAAGAGAAGCCAGCCTCATACAACTTCGTCTGGCCCGCCTCGTCAACATGGGTGAGCTTGGTGAAGTCGTCCTTGGCACATTCATTCCCACCCCTGACGTTCTCCAGGTCTATTACCTCTACCCCACCTTTCTTCTGCTTCATGGCTGCCATAGCTTTGAAGTCAGGCGCAGGTAATGGAGCAACCCTGACTGACGTAGTTGGTAGAGGTGCTGTCACTCTAGCACGCTCCAGCTCGACAGGCTTGCTACCTCTCTCTATATGCACCGCACTTGCTATGGCTCCTGGGTCAGATGGCGCATTCACCCGTATAAGAGTCGTAGCCACTACCCTATCAGGAGGTGGCTCCATAACCAATGACTCAAATGGTTGGCGCTGCATAGTGTAAGGCCCATTGAACAGGTGGGCATCCTTGGCAAATATGGTAAAGGTTGGCCCATACCCCCTTGCCTGCTTGGCTGGATCAGCACTGTATTTATAGATAGTTCCTCCCATACCCACCTTGGTAATGGTAGAAGTAGTACTACCAGTATACCGAACATACACTGGCTCATCTGGCGTTATATCACCGATTCCTGGTATAAACATGGTCTTTGACAATCCTTTCGCAACTGCTGCTAGACTTGCTCTTGTAAACTTACCTGGACCCCCGCACGTAGTGCAACCAGCCATGACACCACTCCCATTCACTATCCAAGGATGTTGACCAACAATGTAGCGGTACAACTTATCGTTGACTTTTTTCGCTTCTGTACGCATTGAACCTTCATTATGGAAACGATAATGGAATAGAGTACCAGGCACCCGCTTACCACACCAATCCGATTCCACTGCCGCTATCTCAAACTCCCAGTCTTCATAGCCCTCCTTCATTCTCTCGTCAAAGGCATATCCACGACGGTACCACACATCACGATACATCTGCGTTGGCGCAAGGAAAGTACATTGGTGTAAGTGCTTATGCACCAACTTCTTGCAGTCATAATCCTCAACCTTATGAGTATGCCAAGCATCTCCCTTGAACTTAACGTCGCAGTATACATACCTGTCATCCTCCAGATGAGGTATTAGCGCCTCCAGAAATGTAGCATCAACACCGTCGTCCGCATCCAACATCACCATGTACTCAGGATTGATGTATTTCAGTGCCGCTGTTATGCCAGCATTCCTGGCCCCACTCAAACCCTTGTTGTTTTGCCTCACTACTATTACACGCCCATCTGGCGGCTTAACATCTGCTACTGCCTTGGCAACGTCCCCAGGCGACCCATCATCAACTACTACTGCCATGGTGTGTGGATATACTTGATTCATCACATCCCTAACTGCCTCACCAACAAACTGCTCGTGTTTGTAGCAAGGTATTATGAACGCCACCATTCCCATACCAGCCCCATACAAATCCTGATGGGCACCATGCATTTTAGCCCATAGCAACTTATCCTTACCCTGGGCTTGCACATCCCTGCCTTGTGGATTACGACAGTAAGAGTGAAGTGGCTCCCCAACATGATACCAGGTTGCTCCGTTCTCGGCACAACTAAGCCAAAACTCCCAGTCCTCCCACGATGGGTTCATATAAGACTTGAATCCACCTACCTTCTCCCACATAGCCTTGGTTACTAGTGCAGCATAGGAGTGGCAGTTATGATCCATCAGAGCTTCAACACTACCAACTGTGCCTTTTATAGTGCTACCTTTCTCTGTTTTGAAGTGGCAACTTACTATATCGGCCTTGTGAACAGAAGTTTTCTCCAGGTGATGCGGATCTATTGTATCGTCAGCTGCTAATATGACAAACCTATCTCCTTTGCTCTCTCGTATGCCCGTGTTGAGTGCAGTTGGCAATCCAAGATTCTCTGAGTGGCGAACTATCCTCAACCGCTGATCTTGTTGATCCAAAGTGACTGGCGTCTGTGACCCATCATCAACCACTATGATTTCTATGTCTGTATAGGTCTGTGCAAGTGCAGAACGCACTGCCTGCTTGACCTTAGCATTATGGTTGTAGCAAGGAATAACGATGCTCAGCACGGTTGTGCACCGAAATATGGATTATCATAAATAGGATTTATATCAGTCAACCAATCAACAGGCAACTCTGAGTATGGGCCATCGTACGGGAAATATCCCTGCTTATGCACTCGGAAGAATGTCTCGTTATCCTTACTTGAGCGAGCCACATGCCTGGTATGCCAGAAGAACACACGCTGGTCAGGAACATAATACACTAGTCCATCACTCAGCTCCGAACTTAAGCCGTATGACTGAAACGGGTACGACGTATTTTTATCCCAGCGTATCCCAGGCGCGAACAGCCTGTCAGCTGACCACAAATCGCGTAGCATTAACTTCCCATCATGGAAGGCAATGTTGCGCCCTGTAACCATGCCAACATGCTTATCATCCGATGGCAAGTTCTCCAACAAGGCACGCAGGCATGGCTCAGTCCATATCTCGTCCCCATCAACCAACAACATCCAATGGGTGGTAACCATCTCGCGCAACCGTGTGCTACAACGCCCTATACGATCAGCATCATCTCCCATGTCCTCTTGTAGTAAAGTCAACTCACCACCTACAGACTTAGCAACATCAAGCGCAATTTCTATAGTTCTATCTGTGCTACCAGTATCAAGCATAATTACATGCCCAAACACTCTAAACAAATCGCGCAGAACATATCCAATCCAGTATTCTTCATTCTTAAGGTGGAGAGCAGGTGTAACATCAATCATCAAGTCCACTCTATACCTTCACAATCAGGGCATTCCCAATCGTCGTTTACTTCATATACCCATGTGCCACATACTATGCACTGCGATAAACCAAAATCGGAAAGTTGGTCATTCAGCACATACAAATCTTCCACCCCAATTAGTTTGGAAAGTTCCTCCATAGTAAGTTTTGTACCAACAACTTCGCTCAGTTCCATGTTATTCGCACCATATCAACGCTGTACCTGATAACATTCCCCAATCCTCAAAATCCCAATGTTCCCACTCTTTACTTACTACTTCCTCATAATATCGTGACACCTCGTGCAATCCTTCCCGAATATCTTCCATTAGGATGTAGTGGGGTGGTGCAGTAAGCGCCTTTGCGATGATTATATCTTTCTCTGCTGACGCCTTCCGATGATCACCATCTATGAATGCGAAATCGAAAGCTTCGGCACCAATATTATCCAATTCCTCACGCAAGATAGCAACATTCAATTCTACTGACTGCTCCCACTTTGTTGCCCCATCTGGTAACAAGTCTGCCTCTTCCACATTGTGTAGATCATTGAAGTAGGCGACGTGGGGATAGAGTCTTACCTGCCTAACTCTGGGAGACCTCAAATCATTATAGATCTTGATATCAGCTGTGACTAGCACACCATCTGGTCTATACTCATCGAAATACTTCTCGAACACCCTAACTGTGCCACCATGCAACGTACCTATCTCAAGGCACACGCGTGGCTTCAAGGCAATAAGCGTATTGAGCAGGGCTGTTTTGTAGTAGTGCTCTCTGCCTTTATGTACACCCTCTATGATTGTACCATCTGGGCCAAGATTAGTTACGAGTGGTATGTTCATACTACAATATCCCCTATGGTCATTCTACTTGGTTGCTTCCATATTAAGCGAGATCAATTTTCCATGCTCACGATCAAGATGAGGCAGGTATGCTTGGCTATAGTCGTCATACTCTGAGTGCTCAGTCGTCCGCCAGTCCCAACGCCTATCGTTTCTGAAACCTGCCAATTTCAATACGTCTCCTAACGCAAAGACATCATAGGCTGTACAGTGATATATCGTGTGCTCAATACCGCCAGGCTCCTTTATCACCCATCTACCAAAGAGAGGTCCCATTATTAGCGATTCGTCCTGCGTACGTTTATAGACTTCCATCAGCGCCCATAGGTCTGGTACTGATAAGCGCACAATACCACCTGGCTTAAGAACGCGCCGCCATTCCTTCAATACTTCTACTGCTTCAATCCTATCAAAGTACTCCAAGCAGTGGCAAGCGTATATCAAGTTTGTGCTATCATCCTCAAACATTGGCAGTGTGCGAATATTGTGGTTGTAATCAATATGTGGAAAATCAGCTAGATCGACGTGAGTGAAGCCAGGTATGTATCTCTTGCCGCAACCAAGATGAAGTTTCATTGTATCGGCCCTGCTATTATCTTAGTATCCACCTTCACTGGAAGATTATCATTATCTTCTGCGTCACAGAATTTGCATATTACCTGCGTTGCTTTGCCATCTGGTAGGAACGCTTCCCAACCCGAATAATTCTCAGGTGTGATAGGTTCGTTGCAACGAATACACCGCATAACCCTGGTACTGGAAATGTCATCAAGTAAGATTGTCATTTATAGAACTCCCGTATCTCGTCACAGACATGTCTGATATTCTCATCAGTCAAGAACGAACTGGAAGGCAACCACAGCCCATTCTGGACTGCGTTTGGATAGCCACTGCGCAGCGCCGTATAGAACAACCGCGAATCTATTTCGCGCTCTGCCAGGTACTGCTGCAACTTTATAGCATCGGGCACTATTATGTCAATAAACCAGGGAGTGGTTTGATCCAAGTTGGTAGGAATGAACTTGACTTGGTCAACATAAGACAGCAACAATCTGTAGAGTGCGAACATCCCCTTCTTGCGCGCAACCCGCCAGGGTAGTTTCTTCATTTGCTCGATGCCTATAACGGCCTGCAAGTCTGTGAACTTAAAGTTGACGCCGAACTCACGCGTGCCTAGTCCCTCTCCAAAGTTCTTACCATGACGAGCACGGTCTGCCAACCCCTTGTCATCTGTAACTATGACACCACCCTGCCCTGTTGTAATGACCTTTGGGGAACTAAATGAGAAGCAACCAGCAATGCCAAATGTGCCAAGGTGTCGATCACTATACTTAGAGCCAAGCGCCTGAGCTGCATCCTCTAGGAGATACAAGCCAAATCTCCCTGCCAATGTTGCAGCGGTCAGCATATTTGGAGAGCGTCCATTCAAATCAACTACCATTATGGCCTTAGTACGCGCAGATATAGCCTGCTCTGCCAGCATGAGGTCCATACATAAGGTTGCGGGATCTACATCCACAAGCACTGGTTTGGCACCAACCAACTCAACTGCGCCAGCAGAGGCTGTCTGTGTTAGAGCAGGTACCATCACTTCGTCTCCCTGCCCTATGCCTAACGCATCCAGTGCAACTACCAGTGCCGTCGTCCCACTGGTAGTTGCTATGCAGTATCTAGCACCAACATACTCGGCAACCATCTCCTCGAACTCAGCAGTCTTGTCATGCTCCGTAAGCCATCCACCAGAGCAAAGATAGGCTGTCATAGCCATCAACTCTTCTGTGCCTATCCACGGAGCCATCTGCTCAATCATTGAGAGCACCTATCGCCTTTAGGAATGCTACAATCAACATAGCTACTATAGCACCAGGAAGAAAGTCTATCATTGCTTCTTCACCACTGACCAATTTGCCCCACAATTCTTGCAACAAAACTTATCATAACCCTGCGCAATATCGCTTCCAAGCGCCTCTATGTCACTACTATTGCAATTATAGCATTTCACGCCCAGATCCTTTATTCTCTGGGTCATCTTACCCTTCCGTTGCTGAGATGCCCAACGTACATAAGGTATAAATGGCCTCACTATTTCTGTCCCTTTTGCATCATCTCGTACCACTCTATTGTATGGCACAATCCCTCTTCCAACTCAACTTTGGGTACAAACCCAAGCAACTCCTGTGCTTTCTTTCCGCTGGCACTGCGCCTTGGATCCCCACCACCCTTGCTCTCATCGAAGACAATGTCATGCTTGAAATCACATAGCCGGGCAATCATCCGAACCAGATCACCAATACTTATCTCATTCTCACTTGCCAGGTTCACATAATAGTTTGGAGCCTCCAACTTCTCGGCTGCCAACAGAATACCATCAGCCACGTCATCAGCATATAGGAAGTCTCGCGTGGCCTTACCATCTCCCCACACAACCAGTGGCCCATCCTTATGGCATTTGACTATTGTAGCTGGTATAACATGCGCAACATTAGGATCAAACCTATCTCCTGGTCCATAAGCATTGGCAGACAGCACAGTGGCCGCACTCAGGCCATATTCCTTATGGTACATCTCGCATGCCAACACCAGTCCACGCTTGGCAGTACCTATGCCAAGGTGAGTGTCTGCCACGCGCCCATTATGCAGATATTCCTCTTCTAATGGGTTGGAAGCAGTTGCTGGGTAAGCAAGGATGTTTCCTATGCTGATGAATCTCTCTGCTTTCACCAGCCGCGATGCCTCTAGCATATTGATGTCCAACATCACGCAATCGCGGTACTGGGATGCGGGGAATGATCGGCTATAGGATATGCCACCTGTCTTTGCTGCTAGGTGAATAACCACCTGACAACCCCGAGCAGCTATACAGCAGTCATCCAAACGGCGGAGATCATATCTGATATCCCCATATCTAGGAACTACTACAATGTCCTGTGATTTCACACCTCTGCTCATCAGAGCGCCTACTACGTACTGCCCTAAAAAGCCATCACTTCCAGTAACCAACACCCGTTTGCCTTCCCAAAAGTCAGTCATATTCTTCCTCTGCCTTCAGTAATAGTTGGGTTGCGGAATATAACGTGATGCCAATCACCTTGTCATTAGGCGTTTCCAACGTGATGCGAATACCATTCGCATCTGCACATAATGCAAAGATAGCCCTGTCTGTCTCTATGACCATCCCTGCTATACCTTCTGGAACCTTATTCACTGTCACCTTGTTAAAGGTTATACCATTCATCGCCAATCCACCCTTCCTACCCACTTGTCCCTGTTCTCAGCATACCATTTGATGGTCTCACTTATACCCTGTTCCCAGGAATACTGAGGTTTCCAACCAGTCAACTTGTTTAACTTGCTATAGTCCACCAACAACTCTTCTACCTCACTATGACCCAACCGCCCGCGCCCTTCTGTATCTGCATGTAGGATCTTATCACCCCAATAACCATGCTCCTTGCCAATACGAATTATCAACTCATACCACTCCAGCATGGTAATGTTCTTGCCGTAGCCATACACATACACATCGCCAGGCGTACCAAACAAGGTAGTATGAAGATGTCCCATCACACCATCAGACACATAACAGAAGTCACGTTTGGATAGCATATATCCCAAACGTACATCATCTCTAGACAATGCCTGGGATATGATAGTGCCTGTAATGAACCTTGGACTTTGGCGCGGGCCATAATTATTGAACATCCGGGTAACGATAGTAGGCAACCCATATGCCTTGTGATAATTGCGCGTGGCAAAATCTGCCCCAACCTTGGCAGTAGCGTAGATGCTCTGTGGATTGAGTGGAGAACATTCGTCAAGCAACAGATGGCCGTCCTCATCGTAACGGTATAGATGACGTACATCGTCACGCACATTGCCAAACTCCTCTGAAGACCCAGCCACATCCACCCGATAAACATCAGCTTTCAGGTCTACCAAGGATTGCAACAAGTTGACTGTCCCCATCAAGTTGACATGCAATGTCTCATATGGCCTGCTCCAAGATTCTCCAACATGCGCCTGAGCACCAAGATGAAATATGATAGGTCGCCGGCATCCACTTTCAAGCACTTTTACCAGTGCACCTAGTACAGCACGCTTGTCTGATAAATCGCCACGGTGTATGGTAATCTTATCCAACACCCCTGATAGGTTGTGATGTGTGCCAGAAGATGTAGCACGCACAAACACATGAACGCATGCCCCATACTCCAGCAACTTGTCAACCATATGGGATCCTACAAAGCCAGCCGCGCCAGTTACCAACACGGCACGATCGAGCAATATCTGTTTAATCTCACCATCTACTGACATCGACACTGCCTCTAGCACAGATGTCCTCCAATATCATTCCACCACAAATTCCTTAGAACCAACATGAACTTGCATAGCACGCCATTGGTGCAGCCGCTTCCAATTGAGTGCTTTGCCCCCTAAGAAGCTCTGGTACAATTGCCCAGGCCGTGTCTTCTGGCTAGAATCCCACTGGTTGTTGAATTCGTTCTGCACAATGTTCACAGAGAAGGCAATCGCCCGACTATAAGGATAGGATGCTAGATGATGACGGTCATCCGATAGCCACGCTGCCTGATTACGATGCCCAAGTGCCTCTAGAAAGTTGGGCGTCAACGCTGCCGTGCCAATAGTATCACCTTGCAAAGTAACAGGTTTGTAGTCTATCTTGAATTCTGGATTTGGCTTCACTGCCAGTAGGTTCACTATATCCACCTTGCGGAGCAGGCTACTGCCAGTTTCCCATGCTTGCTGCCAAGTGTCTAGCAGTCCCCATGGTTTTAGTAACTCAGTACCCCAGGCTCCATCATCCATCACGTTCATCCCAAGCCGCAACCCAACCGCCACAACCTCCGGGTGCACCGTCAGCATCTCTATACATCTTTCTGGGGACCAATTGTCTAGGTACACCACGTCATCACAGCCGAGCACCATGTAATCGCGTGCCCCGTCCACGATCTTGCGCAGGTCGGCACGGAAGTCGGTCTCCTTCCACCACACGACGCTGGGGAACTGGGCAATCAACAGATCGTACAGGATAGGTGCAGTTTCCTTATAGAGCACGGTGATGTCGGTCTGCGAGATGCCGCTGTAGTACATCAGACTTTCCAGGTAGGCTTTCAGCTGGAGCGGCCTATCCTTTGAGAAGCAAAGTACGGTAAGATTCATCGTAACGGGATATCCTTTCTTCCATCAACTTCACTACTACGGTCTATAATTTCAGTTACCTTTGCGTCATTCCTATCGTAGTGTCCCATTACATCCGCCCGCAACAATTCTTCGAACTCCTTGTCAATGTAGCCCTGCTCCCTCCACAACCGCAACTGTTGCAACATTGCGCGTGGGGGCAGGAACTTCCACAGCAACTCCTCATATAACTCAAGATTATGATTCAGGCGTTTATAGTTGGCTTCCTCTGCCTCAATGGAGTATTTCTTCCCCTGATACTCCAATGCCCCTACCCAATGCGCCCATGTGAAGACACCTCTCAACCAGTGAGACATCAAAAGTAAAGCACCAAGTGCCTCGAAAGTATATATCTTGAAGGTGTCAGTATTCTCGATTCTCAGTGCCTTCAAAAGTGTGGCAGTCTGGTCATCTATTCCCATAAGCCCTCTTTGCTGCCCATCGGCGCTTCTGGGATTCGCTCATCTTACATCTAGACTCCTCAGAATGATGCTTACCTTTCCAACCTGTCTGCCCATAACCATCAGATAATTTACCTCTCAACCATTTCCAACATTCATTGTCTTCTTGCACATCTATTTTTGCCCAGAACTTTTCAGGATTGTCGTCCATACTTCTCCCATTCATCTTCAGGCGTCACTCTAGTATCATTGTGCATTACATTACCCAGCACATCACGGATCTCGTCCGTATCAGGACGGTCACACGCTCTTCCCCATGCATCGCTGCTAATGAGCTTTTCGAACTCTGGATCTAAGTAGCCATTCTCTCTAAATACACCAATCTGATGAGTCAACGCACGTGGAGGTACTATGCGCCATATAAAAGCCTCATATGCCTCCATACTATCGCGCAGCAAGTGGAGGTTGTCCCAACCTTCCTGCGACATGTTGATTGCCTTGCAGGTATCCAACACATTGAACATACCACGCAACCAGTGCAAGCACAATGTCATCATGCCGAGTGCTTCCATCATCTTGATGGCAAACACCTTTGGATTGCTAACCCGCAGCGCCTCTAGCAACCTATCTAGGTTCTGCTCTTGTTCTGAAGTCATTACTTCTTTTCCTTGCGCAAGCAATCCGGGCAAGTTGAACTCTCGCTATTAGGCACGAATGGACGCCCGCATCTGTAACAAGATACCGCCCGTTGTGGTTGTCCAGCAGCCATTCCCGTTCTGCCTAGACATTCAAGTGCGTCTAGTGCAAGACAGGCCAGATCATGCAATGCTTTCCGGTATTCTGCCGCATCCCAATGTGACACAGCATCATAGACGGCCTTTGTCTGATCCTGAATTCGTGCTGACCAATATTCAGGGCGTTCATGGACGTGAACAGCAACGCCAACTAAAGTATCTTCCATCATCAATCTCCTCACTTTGTTCCTTGCCAGCAACCACGATCCTGTTCGTCACTCCAATAGACTTGTTGCACATTGCCAAAGTCAGCATCTTCCAACTTGCCTGGTACATCCTCTTCTCGCTTGGTTTGCACCACTATCTCACCACCCATCTTCAATACATACAAGCACTCTTTGAAGATGCGTGCGTGATGCCTACGCTCTATATGGTGCAATGTACCAAGGAAGAGGATGAGGTCATAACCGCCCTCAGTTCCGAAGTCGCATTCCTCTATACCATCTTGACGCGCCTCGATGCGACTTTCTAGACCGAATACCTCTATTACATGCACCAGTTGCGGAAAGAATTTCTCTCCGCGCTCAATGGCAACGACATGGCTACCTTTATTCTCCACAAACCACTTCGCGATGTAACCGGAATTTGCCCCTAAGTCCAACACCTCCGGATAAGTTGGCCTCACAAATGCTCCGCCAGCAATCATCATTGGCATCTTTTCAGGGAACAGATTTGGAGCCGAATCGCCTGTTCTTAGTCCTGATGGAAATTCCCAGCAGTAGTGCCAAGGACTAAGAGTCTTAATAAGTGCTGCCTGTTCCTCAAGAGTCATCTGAATCATTTGCTAACCTCACGCTGCTTGCACATATCATCCTTGGTCATTCATTTTCTCCTTGCTGACTTCCATCAACCGCGCATGGAATTTCTCATTCCCAACAGGTATAATCACATCGCTGAGAATGGTCAAACCACTGCACTCCAAAATATGGTCAAACACCTTCTCCTCTACCACTACTGAATTGAGTAGCACTTCGTGCTCGTTCCCAACCAAGATTGTGAAGATGTATCGGTCAGCGTCCCATAGGCTAAGCCATCTATCCAACGCGCCTAATGGATCCTCCTGATGTTGCAACACATCTATGAGAAGCGCGATATTATAATGGCGACTTGAACAATACTTGAATATATCCGCAATTGCGAAGTGGGCGTTGAAATGAGGAGCATAGGCTCTATTCGCCATTTCTACCATCTGCGGACTTTGGTCAAATCCATAATACTCTTTGCAATATAATACATAGGTAAACATACCTGGGCCACAACCGCAGTCCGCCACAGAATCTACTTCTCCAATCATCTTGGCTATGGTTTGCTCGCTAGTGTACTTATACTCATTAGAGTCCCAAGATGCCATCATCTCCGCAGGATGCTCCCACAACTTTAGCGCCTCCGGCAATGCCTTGACAGTCATAATTTGCTTACCATCCTCCAGGCTGGAACACCCCCCCAGAGTTGCCCTGCGGGGACGTTCTTCGTGACAACTGCACCAGCAGCGATGATGGCTCTCTTACCAATGCGGACATTAGGGCATATGACCGCTCCTCCGCCAATAATTGCCCCATCCTCTACTACAGGAGGTTGCCATACAGCAGGGTTGTAGCGTGGTGGGTATTTGTCATTTAGGAATATTGCACCAGGCCCAACAAATATGTCATTACCCAACACAGTTCCTTGGGAGACATACACGCTATTATGTAGACGCACCCGGTCTCCAAGTATAGCCCCAGGATCAACTGTTGTGTGGGACCATATGCAACAATCTTTACCTATGGTGCATGACCGCAACACAACGAAATACCCTGTATCCAACCCATCTCCGATGGTACACGCACCTTCGATTATACAAGGCTGCCGAATAGTCATTATTTCTCATCCTTTTGGGTGATTGCATCTACCATGTGCTTCTCCTCTTGGTTGCATATCAACTCCTCGCGCACTTCCATCAAGATTTCTCCAAGATGATTGCATCCCTCGCCCTTGCACTTACCGCAGTAGCATTTGCCCCAGAAGGTATCATGCCAGTCATTGCCTTCCACGATCTCAATAGGGTCCGTGGCAATCAGCAACTGACCTAATGCAGAGATGTTGAACTTCTGACGCACCAGATCTGTCATGATATCAACTTTTACATCTTCCCAGTCCGACCTAAATTCGTGTAGCCTGCTGTTGCCCGCCCTCTTGGCCTCCATGGGAGTTACCAGAGCACGAATGAACTGGCGTTCAAACTCATCAGAAGATTTCGATGCCTGGTAGGCATGTTCTACTGTGTAATATGTAAATCCATATAGCACTACCTTGGATGGGTAGAAGTTGGACAGAAAAGCATATTCTCCTCTGAACTTAGTTATCACGGCTTCCTCACCATATTCCTCACTAAGTATCCAGTCTTGGCATGTATGATAAACTTGTGCTTACAATCACCACATTGTAGGTTGGCACTATGATACCAACGTGGAGATACCAATAATCCAGTTCCACAGCCAGGGCATGCTACCCTAATGACGCTCACTACCTGCGACTTAGCCATGTCTGCTCCTAAGCCACACTCCAAGTGGTTTGGCTACCATGTAGAATGTTATCAGCGAGATATGAACGCAAAAGAAATCCCCGCCAACCCTAGGATCTACAACCATTGCAACGACAATATCTAATACGAAGGCTAATATTGCCCAGGTAAGGAACTTTGTTATGTATCGCATACATTATTTCTCCTCCCCCTCTACTAAACTAGGAGCATCATGCCAACGGGGTGAATCCAACCATCCTCTTATGACCATCAGCTACAGCATGACAATTCTGGCAGAGCGTCTCCAAGTTTGATATGTCGTTAGCTGCAACCCAGTCAACTGTTCCAGTACTGCTATCTGTGAACCAAGCAATCTTCCGCCGATGATTCACCGCCACATCCCATCTACCATACTTCGATACAGAACGCATCCCTTTGTGCCCACACTTTACACAAGTGTAGTTGTCTCGTTTCAGTGCCACCGCCCGCTGCTTACGCCAGTTGGGACCATACCCTACCTTTTCTACAATGGCACGCCGGGAATCCTTGAACTTCTTGGCAGGTTTCCAATTCATATAGGCAAGCGTCTTCATACCCAGCCCCCATAGCTGCTTTGCGCCTCGGCTACCAACTCCTTGTAAGTGCCATCATAGCAGGCTTGCCACAGACGCTTAAATTTAGCATGGATGCTTTTACTCTGATATCGCCATTCTACCTTCTCACGGCCTATCTTGCCTAACTCATCCCGGTGCGCTAGACAGTCTAATATCCCATTTACTGCCTCGGAAAATGTGTCATATAAAACGCCGCCTTCCCCACTAGCCCCTACCAACTCAGCAGAGCCACAGACATTGCTCGCCACTATTGGCACTCGGCAGGCCCAGGCCTCTAGCACCATTGTAGGGCATACCTCTGGTCCTACCATTAGCAAGCACCCAGCATCATTTATGAAAGGACGGATCTCCTCCCTACTTTTCAGGCCAATCACGGTAACATTAGCTGGAGGAGCGCCCAGATTGTCGAGCCATATAGTGGTAACGAACCGAATGTGGGGCAACCCAATAATCAACTGAACCAACTTGTCGAAGTAGTAGGATCCCTCTTTACCATACAGAACATACCCTGGTTCTAGGCCAGATGGTGGGATGTTCTCCCACTCAGCCAAGTCAACCCCGTTAGGGATACAAACGGTGCGCTTTGCACAGTGCTGCATGTACTTCTGCACCATCCACTGCGCTACGCTCACAACCACTTTGGCTGTTCTCAATGCCTTGTCAACTGGTGCCATTGTTGGGGGAGGCACAAAACCGCCATGGCACGCATACACGTGCGGAGGATAACCAGGATAAAAAGAGGACTCAGCGTGGAGGATGGACCCCGGAATGATGGAAGATACTTCAACTTCAGGGTCGCTATTTATGCACTTATAGAGTTGGATCATATGTTCCCGAACACCGCCGCGTGCCGGGAGATTCTGTTGGGATGGTGTTACATACACCTTGAGCATGTACTGCTCCTACAATTACGTGTTTATACTAACTTCTAACCTATACGAACTGTCAAAGAACGTCCCTTGAGCTCAGCCACTGTCTCGCCTCTACCAAGCGTCCAATTATCCCCACTAGATCCTTCACCCTCCCAACCATCATCCGCCATAGTGTCAAACATCTCATTAGTGTCGGTGGTTTTGGGAATCTTGAATGTGCCCTTAGTACCATTCATACTACCTTTGGCATCAAACATATCAAGATAGGATTCGATGGCCCTAGCCTGCCTAGTTATCATCACATCTTGCGCGTTTTTGTTACTACGCTCAGATGCTTGGTCATCGAGAATATCTATAGAGTCAACACGTTTGCCTTTGCTTGACGGGGTCCCTGCACTAGTCCCTTTACCGCCTCCCCTGCTACCAGCATGACTCTTTTGGTCATGTTCTCCAGGTAGGTGCTTAAGGGATTCCTGTATGGCATCTAACTTGGCAAGTGTCTCTTGAGTGTTCATTGTATTTCTCTACTTAAGGAATAGGAACTGTCGTTTCTGCTACCAATGCTGGCGTCTGCTCCGCAGGCTTCTGCGGCTGTTCTGATTGCCCACCCCGCGTGTCCCACACAACCATCTTGATTGCGCCGTCAACTACCTTAGTAGCAATAGCGAATGGAGACTTGTTAAGCAGATAGGTAGTAGTACCATCTGCGTTGTCTGTTATAGCAAAACGCAGGTAGCGCATGGCCGCCTTGAACGTGTTAATGTTGTTCTTGATTGTCAACTTGTAGACGCCGTTATCAACACCGCCAGGGCCATCGCCATAGCCTACCCACGCACTGCGAATAACCTCGCCTGCTTCTTGAGCAGATTGCGCTCCTACATAGGTCTGCGTAAGGGCAGGGAGAGCACCCTTGACAGGCTTGGGAGCGGCTGCCGCCTTAAAGGTTTGGAGCGCCTGAGCAAACTGTAGGAGTTGGGTCATAGTATTACTGCACCTAAGTACCAGGTATTGGAACGATTGACGGTGCAAGTCCACCATCTGCACTGAGTGTATCCCACACCACTACGTTAATTATATCCCCAACTACCTTGGTAGCAACCGCGAATGCGGACTTCTGTAGTTTGTATTCAGTCGTCCCATTCTGCTTCTCTTCTACACCATAGCCCAAATAGCGCATGGCAGTCTTGAACGTGTTGATCTGGTTTGCGCCACTGTCGTCTAGGCCAATAGTAATCCTATACACCCCGTCATCCATTCCACCTGGGCCATCCCCATAGCCTTGCCACGCACCGCGTATAGCCTCTCCCACACTATTGACGTCCTTCGCATCTAGGATTGTTTGCGTAAGAGCAGGGAGAGATGCTTTGAGAGTTTTGCTAGGAAGGTGCTTCAAGGATTCTTGTATACCATCCAACTTAGCGAGCATCTCCTGAGTATTCATGGTCTCTCTCCAAGAGAATTCATTTTACTAAACTAGCCTCCAAGTTGGGGGTGGGAAGCCCGGCGGAACTCCCCACCCCACTACAAGGAGGAGAAGAAAGTCACTCGAGGGGAAGTGGACCCTCGCTGACTACTTACCTATAGACGTTAGACGAATGGAACCAACTGCCGCTATCCGCATCGTAGAAGTACTGGCTGCCCTGATGTGCTACAACCTTATTACTCTCGATGAAGTAGCTGCTCTGCGGATCCAGCGACTGCGGGTTGAATTGCTGCGTCACGCAGACGTTCTCAATCTTACCCTGAGCCCACGGCGTCTCCAGATACAAGCGAGGCCGGAACAACAGACATGGCTCAACACAAGCATTATCGAACTTCACCCATCGCAGTGCTCGGCCACCCTGGAACGGCTCCACGTTAAAGTAGCGATAGCCCGCCACAGAAGCGACCGCGTCAGCGCCTATATCAGCTGGCATATACTGGCCTTGGAACACACGCCGCCCACCCATAGCCCGCGTCAGCAAGTAGATATCTGCGCAGAACATGGGAGCGCTCTGGTCGATGGTTTGCCAATCGTGCGCGATGATGTGGATGTTGAAACCATCGATCGTGATGTAACCGCCGCCAAACATTCCAACTGCGTACCTCTCCAAGAAGTCCCGCATACCATAAACATCGCGGAACACCTCATTATACTGAGCACCGTTCTTGATGCTCCACCATGCCCACTCATCGATGAACTGCCAGCTCATCCAACTGGGCATCAGAAGTATGACGTCTCCCTCAGCTGGGAACCCAACACCAGCCTGGCGGATGCGCCATGCGATGCGACGCCACATATCGCGAACCTTCGCTACGATAGAACCATGACCGTTCACCGCACCAGTCATGTCATCGTTTGCCCAGTCAACTACCAGGGAATCCATTGAATAGCAGCGATTGCCCTGGATGCTTACATAGCCGGTCTTGACAAGGTTTACCAACCCATCGAACTGATAGGCAGTGTTCTTGTCGCCGATCACCAGCTCGCGAGACACCTCGTGCTTGACTACCTGACCAGCGTTGATGGTCTCCAGATCCAGGTCGTTATCGATACGAACTGGGCCAACCCCCTCGATGGGGATCGTATAGGTGGGCTGTTTGTCACACTTCCGCATACCAAGCGCCGACACGTTCACAGGCTCGCCGCAGGCACGAAGCGTGCCGAAGTCGCCCTGGTAGTACTCGCACACGCCTTTCTCACTAGAGGGAGGATCATCGCACGGAGCGCCATAGACAGTCGTCTGAACGCTACCAGCAGCAGTCCCAGCCACATCCGTGTAGAGCCACCCCTTGATGAACTTCTCACAGGCGGTGTCTGGGAAGAAGCCCAGCCACTGCACCAGAGGATCGTCCTGCATCGTCAAGCCCAGAATGTCGTCAGGACCGCACAGGCCAAACAACCCGCCACAACCATACAGATTGTGAGCTGGGTCAATAGTCAGTGAAGTTTCCTTGACACGCACGTTGTTCAGCCGTCCAGCCTGCCGTGCGTCCTGGTATTGCGTCCAGGTCATCTGCTTCAGGGCATTCAACGGTGGTTTGGCAAACGGAGACTTGTCTCCCTCTGCCTTGTTCACCCAGTCCTTCAGGAACGTCAAAAACTCATTGCTATTCGTATCCATCATCAACCTCCGAACAACGACATGCTTACCGGTTGTCCGGCGCGGCGAAACGGTTCAGCGCCCGACTGGTAAACATCTGGTACATCGGTCCGTTATGGCCCAACGGGTTGATGGATTGCTCCACTGCCTTCTGGACCTGATTCAACTTCCCAAGGACAGATTCATTGCTCTCAGGGGCAGGGGTCTCTTTAGTGGCGAAGAATTTCGCTGCCTGACGCCTGGGTAGATTCTCATCCTCCTTGGCGTCCTTGGTAACGATCTCCTTTACCACGGTGGCGAGATCGGAGATGGCCTTTGCACTAGCCTGGACCATTTCCTTCAACTGCTCGACATCAGCCGATCCAATCGCCTCAGTTGTCTCCGCCACCTCTTCCTCTTCAACTACGGCCTCTTCCTTCGTTGTCTGTCCCTGCAACACTGCCATCACCGCTTGCTTATTCTCATCGTCCAAGCCCTCGAACGCTTCCTTCAGCATGGTAATGGCCTGTGTTGAAGCTTCTTTCTCGGCGATCTCCTTAAATTCCTTCAACCCAAATGGGGTGGAGGCATTCTGGAGCGCCTGCGAATGGAGCTGCTTGACGAAGCCCTCATCCAACTGCAACTCCTTCGCAACTTCCTTCAGCTCGTCATCAGTAAGCTGCTTCATGGTTACCTCACTTCCAGATAGTATAGCAGTCGCAGGAATGGCTGGCACCTTGGTCATGCTGCGTTCGAATATAGCAGCACGCCGGTACCGTCCACCAACAAGATCTCCAGCAGAGTATGCCAATCCTGGACTGATTTGCCACGCACCCGGCTCGTCCTCCAATTTGGTTCTCATTGCCAGCCCAACTGAACCATCTCGGAATGTGCCAGACTCGAACAGAAAATCCCCGACTCTAGCCTGGCGGTCGCAATCGCCTCCATCTAGGCCGGGAATGTGCTTATATCGCAATGGGCCAGCACCAACTACGCGAGAGAGTCTTATCGCCCAATCCATTGCTTCAGGCGAGAAATACTCTTTCTGCCGATCCCACATAGATACTGATGTAATGCTTGCCCAACGCCACTGGTCACCTTCCTTATAAACAGTTGACCAGTTTGAATCCACCTTAGCAGGGACACCAGGCACAAGACTCTTCAACACGATAGGTAGGGAGCCTGCCTCATCTTCCTTCTCCGCAATCTTTATGCCAGCTGCCTTAGCAAGATTCTCTGGGATATCTGCTTCCATCTTCTTATACAAGGCCACCAACTTTTTGACTGCCTTCTCTTTGTCTGGACCTTCATACTTCTTGCCACGATAGCCTACTGTGATAGCAGCAGATGCCGCGCCCATCATTCCAAGGTCTGGTTTGCCATGCTCCTTAACTACTGGCAGATGCCATGTAGATGGCATCTCAGGATCCTCTGCAATCAGGAAGTCATCTGCTGTCAACCCTGCCTTGTTCTTTATGGCTTCCTTGAGCTGCATGGTAGCAACTTCCCAGACCTGATATGCTGGCAACCACTCATCTTCTGGATCATATACTGGAATCCCACTATCCGGCAAGTTGTAATGGACTGCCTTAGACCCATTATTAGTGTCAAAGAACACCAAACGATTTTCATAATCGATGTCATACAAATACAAACGCCCATGCCCAGTGGCACCAACCTCCTCACGATGAGGGAATTGCTCATTGAGCGCCGCCTCGAAAGTCTTCTTCAACTGTTCTACACTCTTCTCTGCAACCACAAGAGCAACAGGGTCGGAAGTTAGGGGAATCTCTGGTGCGGCATCAACCAGCACTGCTACATCCTGCTCACCTACCGCACCCTCCACTACTTCCTTTGCCTTTTCCTCTGCCTTTGGTTTTTCTACCCACGCGTCACCTTCCTTCACATGACCCATCTCAAAAGCATGAATTGCAATAGCCCAATTCTCTTTACCATCAGCGCCTGTCTTCTTCGCCAACTTGGCAATCCAGTTCGCTTGGGCCAACGTCAATGGAGCACCTTTCAACTTCTTCAAGTTATCTGGAACGTCATCCATCTTGCTCCATATCTTGAACTGGGATAACAACTCAACCTTGCCCTCTTCTACACTATACTCAGCATCCGGCCAGGGCCAGGTTATAACGTTAGGCCCAAAAGCATCCGCTCGGTGTTTGTTGCGTATGACGGCCAAGTCATAGCCAGACACATCTTCAACCGATACATCGCCGCGCTCACTAAACAACACCTTGCTAGTGCCATCCTCAATAGAGTAATCTACACCGTGCTTGCGCGTCAACGGAATAGCGGCACACCCATCCATACGCAATGGCTGTTCCTTACGCACCAACATAGGCTTGCCCATCCAACCCAGGCCTGGGGAACGTAGCGCCGTAAGCAGCACCACATCCGGCATTTCTATGCCAGCCTCTTTCAAGTGCTCGGCTATTCCCTCTGGTGCTCCAAACAACCATTCATTTTGACCAGCTTTTGTCACCATAGCCCCACAAGATAGTATGGCGAGACGCATAGTATGTATCCTCCGTAGTTATGTAAAACTCCACCTACAAATAACTACGCGAATACAAACAACAACCCATCCAGGTTTATGGATGGATTTGATATTACGCCCAAGAAATGCTGGTTATATAGGCTTGAAGTGCGTCTTGCCAGATTCTGGAGGAGCTTTTACCACAGGAACTATGGGAGTAGGAGGAACATGTTCCATTAGCGCATACATAGCTCCACAATGACAAACAACTTCCGTTATGCTATACCCATAAGCATCGAACATCGTATAGGATTCGTGGTCTATGTAATCGCTTACAGATCTCACCTTGAACTTGGCCCACTTGCTATACAACTCCCAATGGCATTGGAGCATTCTTACCACAGCGTCAGTAAGCAACACAAACCCTGGATGACTACCAAACACCCTATGCAAGCCAACATCCCATCCAGGACGCGTATGGAACTTGTTCATAGTAAAGTCATCGTCTATGAACACTATATCAGCACTAGTTATATCCAACCCTTGGAAGAAATCTCGCTGTTCTGCCGTACCAAATCCCAACTGCCTTAATGCTCTAACGCAATTCTTATCTATGTCATACATATAGTGATGCAATGGATTGAGCATATGATGAATGATTGTACTGGCCCTACCTACACCAGCAAAGCACTCAACTACTGTATCAACCCTGTTACTACCAATACGCTCTAGTATCCGGTTGATGGAGTACTCTATACACCAACATCCTTTGGCAACATCTATAGGCTTTGCACTCATCCTACGATAGTATGGCTCCAAGTCTCTTACGCCAGCACTAGGAACGCCCACTATATCATCAGGTATATTCAGTTCCCACTTCTCGCACACTAGGTATTTCATGAGCGCCTACCAGATACAGCCTCAGCAGAGGGCACCCATATCTGCCAGTGCCCTTGTATATGCACCCAAATCTCGCAGCACACAGGACACATCCACACACCACGAAGTAGTTTACTAGCCTTCATTAGCACTAGGCAATCTGGGCATTTGCTCTCTGCCACGTTCAGGCTCCTACATTCCAGAACACTATGGGCTGCTTTAGGAATATAATATTTCTAACCAACCAATCAAAAGCCTTGGCGTCATAGTACTCATTGCAAGGGAAAGGAATCCAAGAATTGTCTACCTTATCTTTGTAAGAGTATCCCTCATTTTTGCAATGCACCTTTGGCTCCCACCCTGCCTTATTAACCACATAATTCCATACAGGGTCTATGCCACGCCCATATCCCATATGCAACCAGTGCTCTATAGGAAGCCCGCGCAACCCACGTATCACGCCTGCTGCTATAGTACCGCTGCTAATGCTGTACACCCACGAGCCGCACTTCAACCTATCTGGAGTGTATTTCTCTGCCTCAACCGCATTAGAAGCATAAGCCTCTTCCAACTTCAAAGCATTGGGAAGCATAATAGCATCTGGGCCATATGTTTCCTCTAGCATCTTCCTGGCTCTGGCCCATAGCACAGCAGACTTCAACTGCAATAACCTTGGCTTGCCACCTATTATCTTGGTGAGTGGCTGCATTGGGTAAATCTCTGCACCCAACGCCTCTGCCCTCAACTGATTAGGTCTAACTTGTCCATTGTCAGACTTCAGAACTGGGTAGAAATCTATGCAACGCACACCTAACTGTTGGCACACATAAGCAGCACCCCACCCAGCCTTGCTGTGAAGAGTGTCCATCACGCCAACTACAGGATTGCGCCGCTTGTCGCACTCGTAATCCAAATGTGCTGCCAAGCCACGCACCTTACTAAAAGATGGGCCAGGATCAGGGCAGCACATATCCTCACGCTTGACATGCACTGTCACTCCGTCAACCTTGTAGTCTTCCCAAGGAGTGTTACTGAGAACTAGGCTCATCAGACACTACCTCAAAGTACCCATCTGCTTCTTTTGGAGCGTACTCAAATAAGATGTTATCAGGAAGAGATTCCACAGGATACATTAGCATGTAACTAGCCCTGACATGGCTAGCCACACTCAATATACTCCACCCAAATACTGTATCATACCAATCACTCAAACGCTTGAAGTAATCTTCCAACGTAGGTACCGGCGTTCTGAATGCATTGCCATATGCCTCATAATTAAGGTGGTACTTGCCTACAGCCGTGTCTACCAGCACTATCGTATTATAGCACGCAAACGCCCGCGTCAATGCCTTAATAAACAACGCATCCATCTTCAAAAGTGTAAATGTTTCTACGTCTAGGAATGCCACATTCGCTGGTATACCTACCACATCAAAGAAATTCCCTTGCTCTACTTGTGCGCCATTCCCTAAGTATTTCCTCAAATAGTCAACGCAGAATTTATCTACATCGTACACTATATGCACTGGAGGGTGTATCACGTCCTGTATAATACGGCTCATTGTACCCAACCCACCAAAATACTCTATCACTGTATCCACTCCGGGACGTATACAACCGCTCTCAACCGCGTAATTTATGGTTCTACTAGCGCACCATAAATTCCTGGCAATGTCTAGCCTTTTGGAAGATAAGTAGTGCGTGTATGGACGATCCTGGCGCTTAGTGCGCTTCTCTTCGCCAGAGCCCTCATCAATGGTCATTACATACTTATGGCACAACTTGTATGCGCTCATATCCTACCTCTAATAACATCTACAGTAATTTGGTTGCAACTGCGTCTAAGTCACCCGCTAGATTTCTCTATCATGAGAGCAGTGCGATTAAGAATGATCTTGTATTGAACAGATGGTATATCAATCGCATCATACCCCTTCAAGGCAGCCCAACGCCCTGTATCATAAAATATTGTAGCAACCTCATTATCATACCTAACTATTATCTGCCTACGCGTATTATCATAGTCTTCCTTACTTATGCTCCCATCTTGCTGCTGCTGCTTGTGCAGGGTATCTAACCTGGAATCTCGCAACCTCATTGCTTGGTTCTGCTCTCTAGTTAATCCCCTTTTCGCGCCTGCTAATGATATGATATTAGCATCCTTCCTAAGCGCCATACGCATCACGCCTTGGGCACCGCGTTGACCTGCATGCTGCTCTGCCAATTCACGATCCCCATCCCCATATGCCACATATATGCCATTCCCTCTAATACCACTACCAGCATATATTGGCCCATACAAAGTATCTCTCACTGCCTCATCACTTTTCACTCCTCTAAACACTTCCTGCGCTCCGCTTGCTATAGCCTCATCCATCTCTTCCTTATCAACCAACTTAGGTAAACCACCAAAACCCTGCCGAGTCATTATAACTTCAAGCACCTTATCACGGCCTATAGCCACAACACTATCGCACTCCATTTGCACCAAGTCCTCATCACTTAGTTCCAACTTGCGCCCACGCACGTAGCCGCCCACCCCAGTAGAAGCACCCTTAGTGGGATCGTAAGTAGCCTGGTCATGCTGACCTGGAAGATGCTTCATTACCTCTATTATACCATCCAATTTACCAATAGTGTCAGTCCTCATGGTCTCACTCCTCGCGAGTCCTCATGGCCTCATATCATAATACTCAGCAAATGTCTTCTTGCCCGGATACCAGTTATCATATTCCGCAACATAGTCAGGAGATGGGGCAGAACCAGGCAAATGCCAATTTATATCTTCTCCCTTCAATTGCACAGAGCGCAAATCCTTAAACTCCAACTTGGTTGCGCTTAGCATAAGAGCATTGCCACACACGGCTGTGCCATATTCCTCACAATATAGGCATCCTGATTCAAAACATCCTGGCAGCGGTTCAAAAGGAGCGCCTGACTCTGGCCTGAAATACATGGGAATGGATTGACCGTGACACCCTCCTCGAGAAGTTAGAATGTATGGCCCGTAGTTTGCACCAGCATGCCCATCGTCGTAATACTCATAGCAAGTAGACATCGTCACACCGCGCTCGCGCGTGCGCTTCAGCAACTCATCAAGCCATTCAAGCCTAACATCCTGCTGTATAGTATATACGCCACCTATCGTCTGATTCAACAACCTATCGAACTCAGCCACACGTCCTTCTGGTAATCTAGTGCTATGCATCCTATCCATCAGGAGTCCACGATTGCTATACACCTGCTCAGCAAACTTGAATATTAGATGATTCACTTTGGCCTCTGCCGCCAAGTCCACCAATATGAGCAACTCTTCAAGCGTAACAATACCAGCTAACACTGGATTAACCTGGAAGGATGTATACACCCCATACCCATTCAACTCACTGGCAGTTGTTAGGATATCCTCCAAACGCGCAGCGCCAGGACTCAACCGCTTGTAAAGGTCTTGGTTGCTAGTATTCACACTCCACTGGATATAGTTGTATGGGTTTTGCGTTAATGCCTCAATAGCCCAATCCGGTGGCAGCAGACGCGTACAATAAAAGAACGGCAATCCTTCATCCATAAACATCTGTGTCAACCGCTGCGTAATATGGTAAGTGCCCTCAAGACGCTGGAATGGTTCAGTGAAACTGGTCATATAGCCAGCACCACTGACCATTACTTTCTGCATATTCTTTCTCATCTTGTCTGGATAGGCTGGGTCAACTGTTGGCAACCCAGTGGCACGATAGCCACGCGTGCCATGAGCAACGTAGCAATTATGGATCAACACCCCTTCAGCATAAAAGTTCTCTGTTACTGTTTGAATGTCATATGCCACCATCGAGGAGGCAATATGTTTAATTCCAACAATCGCGACAGATCCCATACTTCCATCGTCACGCCCTGCGCAGCAAACATCTCTGTAAATCTCCCCATCCTCTCTTGACTTTCTGTAGGGTAGTAACCCTTGACCTCTACTACTCTCTCTAGCACCCCCTTGCAATATATAAGAAAATCCGGTATGTATACTTCCTGCCCCAATGTGTATACTTGCTTCTCGTATTCCCATTCCCAGTCCAGGGCATCCATATATTGCGCTGTCAAGCACTCCCAAGTAGAGCGGAAAGTTATTGTCCGCCCATCCTTTCGTTTGTATTTGCCATGCTTGCTGGCCCTGTAACCCATTCTCCCTTCTGACATGCGCTGAGCTATCTTCTTGCGCCACTCCAAAGACCTCGGGCATCCTACAGCAGGATTGTTCCCAGCCAAAGTCCTGCGTATCATAGCCTCCCTCATACGTTGGCGCGTCTCTGCAGATTTGGGGCCAGGACTGCCTACATGATTTACCACACAACGTGCTGCTTTGACCTTGGCCCAGGTGCTGCAACCTTGGCAATACTTCCTCTTTTGCTTGCCTGTAGGATTGCCACAATGCTCGCACATCTTGGCTGCATTCTTCTCTGCTGTCTTGCGCCGCCGCGTCGCATTCGAACGCGCCACAGTCTCCAACGCAACTATTGGCCGACAACCGTCGCATGTTTGCTTGTCCTTGGTCAGATAATCGAACTGTTTGCCGCAATGTTTGCAATGGCTCCAATCTTTGGCCCGCACGCAATTCCTCTACTTTCGTCCAACCTTGCCCAAGCACATACACTGGGTGCTCTCCCGTTATGTGCAGAGTTGATCCAGTATCAAGTTTGATATCATAATAGTTGCTCACTTCTCTCGCAGAACGTCCTATCACAGTGGCTGGCATCGCGCCTATGTTTGTGCGTCCCCATACCACATCCCCAACTACTATATCCTCAATGCGCGTATCCCCCTCAGGAGTGCTAACCAAAGTATCCCCACTAACGCAGAACGCGCAGTTAATATGGCATGCACCCCCGTACGGGCTCGATAAGGTCGCCTCGGAAAAACATGGTCGAGATCTAACCCTTGGCCCCTCCCATTTGCTCTTGTACCAACCACGTGGCGGTATGTTCTGATCCAATATCACGTGACGCATAGGTTTGGTATGTACTTTGAATTCTTCCAGTGCTCCACCACGCATCATACTCAATGGTATCAACTCATATGGCCCATAATCATCCTCACCGTGCCCCACAGATTTGTGAAGCTTGTGGAACTGTTGTTTCTCTTCGTCCTCTTGCCTGGCTTCTATTGGTTCAGTCTTGTCAACCATATCTATGCCCCATCCTAAGCAATATTATGCTTGCCATCAATAACAACACGCCAAGGAATGCTACCACCGCCACACCCAGCAGCAGAGCAATATCAACTTCTGTCATCTCCACTAGCAGATGGAACATATTTTCTCAACTCCTCCGCCAAGTCTCCCCACCCATCCAGGCCATGGTATATCTCTTTGCTGTCTTTTCCCAATGGGTATGAGCCACCAGCATTCGATTTCCATTTGCATAATACTGTCTCAATCTCTTGTATGTTTACTTGCCTATCGTATGTTGGCGGTGCTTTATAACCACCAAACACGCTCTGCCATTCCTCTACCACACACGAAACCTCATCCTCTGACACTTTGGCATTCTTGTCACCCTTGAACCACAGCGCCGCTCCCATAACTGGGTCACGGTACATGAATAGACTAGTGTCATCAAACGATACAGGCAACTCTAGTACGCGCTCTGCCATATCTGATACTTTCCAAGAAATCCATGGCCCAAACAGATAGAAGGTCTGAACATGCTTCATTATATCATGCGCAGTGTCATGCTGCGTCATGTAGTCAACTACCTTCTCTGGCTCTCCAAACTGTTTCAAGCCTGTTATAGCATCTACAGCAGCCTGCCCACGAAAGTGACGACGTTCTGCACCATGCGGCCACTTGTCTGCTATACCTTGAAGTAACAAAGAGTAGAAGTCATCTCGTGGTTGCTCTGCTATGTATGAGCACACACCTGCATGATAGAAGCAGAAATATGATAATAGCCACCTTTTCAGCATGTCTTGTGGTATCTGCGCACGTGTTAAGGTACAGTACAGCGGGTCCAGATCCTCAGTTTCCAATAAAGCGTTACCAAATTCCCTATAGTCACAAACTGTGGTCTCTCTTTTACTCATTGAGTATATCCGCTAAGCGCACGAACTCGGACTCAACATGTTTCTTGTTTGGCACGTCCAGCCCTAATATATCTATCAAGAACCTACCTGGGTCTGGGTGGTTGTACTTCAAGGTCCTCACGTCAAACCCAGCCCCCACCGCGTGCTTTCTTGTGGCCTCGCATCGGTTGTATGTATCGGTCGTCTGGAATGTGTTGAGCTCCTTCTCATTCCCCTTGCGCGCCCGCCGCTCCCGCACCCTATCCAAACAAACTTGTAAGGATGTATCCATATACACCCACACATACTGTTCCCCAACATCCGTTAGGCTCCTACACAAGTCAGCATACCTGTTCCATGTGCGACTGATTATCAAGCCCTCAAATATCACGTGTCCCAGGCCACTGAAATACTCTACATACTCTACTACAATATCCGGCTTCCTAACCCCATCACAGCCACCACAAACATTCCTGTATGAGCCCAAGGCATATATGGGGGTGCCTCTAATATCTACCATCGTTGCGGCAACTTTCCTGCCATCCACCAACTCGACAGGTTCTTTGCTTGAATGCTCTAGCAACTTATGTACTGCGTAGGACTTGCCGGAGCCGCAAGTGCCTCGGATATTGACTATCATTAGGCAGCAGGCAACTCGTCAGTGAAGACTACATCTAGTAGGGAAGTCACTGACCTCTTCTCTTTCAGCGCGCAAGGCCATGGCGCAGACCCAAGCGACTCCGCCACCTGCTTACCCATACTACGTTGTATCCTAGGATCGTCAGATGCTTCCCACCACATAGAAGTGCATTCTAGGCACTGAACCACCGTCTTGCCAGGTATAGAGGAAAAACTTACTACACTCAATGGGCCAGGGTGTGCGCATACATCAATTTTCACGAGAGTGTCTCCTATTTCTTAATAAAGATCCAGTACTTGCTCTTGCATTTCCTGCACTGCACGAACTTGCGACCACTGTCTCCAGCTGTCAAGTACGTAGGCAATATATCATAAGAATTACTGCCACAACCTGGGCACGCATCATTGTTACCGGCCATCTTACTTCCTCTCTCCTTCTGGCGTCAAAGCCTCTACCACAACCAGCAACTCATTGAAATGACTTGTCATATTCTATTATTTCCTGTAACGTACTAATAGCATGTTTGAGCCACTGAGCCAGCCCAAGACCATGCGACTCCTCCAATATCTTGACAACACTACGGCACCTTACCTCTATTGCCTTGATCTTCAAATTCAGCAAATTACATTGACAACGAGAAGTTGCCCATAGTTGCTCCACGTATTTTAGGTCAGCAATCAATTTGTCATATACACTAGCGTGCGCATCAATGGCCTTTTGTAGCGACAGGATCAATCTCCAGTTCTTGCAAGCATACCCATTGGTGCATGCAACCAACTCAGGCGGAATCAAACTGTCGCGCTCCTGCTGCAACCGTTTGTTCTCCTTACGCGCTTTTGTTAATTGATAATCTCGCCGATGCCACAACTCACTCCATCTCCCACAATGCCCCTTGGCCCTATCCAACTCGCATTGCAACTTCAGGTTATCCTCACGAAATGCAGATGCATCCACTATCGTCTCACGATAATCCTTGCACATCCTAACAAAATGATACTGCCAATACTCAGATTCAGACACATAACCCTCATGTATCTTAGCATCCTCCTGCATATCCGCAAGCAACCTATATTGCTTCTCCTCTGGTATGCGGCCCATCGCTGTCACTGCTCCACCTTCCTCCCTAGCGTCAAGGCTTCTAACAGCCTAGCAAACATGTACTTATCTCGTATCTCTCGTGCCTTCTCTTCCCCTATCTGTTCTGAAAGTATTAGGGTAGATAACGCCCCCCCATAGCATCCGTAGCACATTGTTACCCCGCTCTCCTGTATCAAGCCAGTAGGCGGTAGCAACTGTTTGCATACGTCGCAAGGTTTGTACTTGTTGTAGCGCATCACCAAAAGTGGGCTGCGCAATAAGCGCACCACTAGCATAGCCCAGAATATAGTAACTACCAACACCGCAGCAATGGTTATCAGCATACTCTACTCCTCCTAGTGGGCCCAGGTGGGCTCGAACCACCGACCAACACCTTATAAGAGTGCTGCTCTACCACTGAGCTACAGGCCCATAAGAGGCGGCAGACGGGATTCTAACCCGCTCAGGTTGGGGAGCGACCTTGACCCTGTTTTGTACGGATGCCTCACCTAGTATCACCTCGTAAGCGCCAGTGGTTGGGCTCCACGCTTTGTGGATCACCAACTTCAGGACGCTATTGCAGGTTGCTCAGGACACCTTTAGCATCCACCGCCGTAGCTGGTATGTCTTTGTCCGTCAGACACCTTGGGCACGTCCTCACCGTGCTGCTACCGCCTCTAGTGCTACCATGTGGACTCGAACCACCAATCAGATGTTTTTGAGGCACCCGCGTCTGCCGCTGCGCCACGGTAGCAAGATAGGAATTGGGTGGGGAGCGTTCGATGGTACTGACATTGGTTGTCCCCGGAGTCCCGAACATCAGCCTTTATCACTTTCGCTCCTCGAAGTTGGCGCAACCAGTATTGTCGGTGTATAGCCTATACCGCATATCGCACGTTCACCAAAGCGTCCTCTAGCATAGTCGTGCGCCACCCAAATATCCTTATAGGTTGCTATTCTACTAAACTAGCCTACTGGTTCAATACAAGTAGGAACAAATCGCGGCCATGATCGCCAGTGCGATATGTCCCAACCTACATGGTCTGCTTCTTTGATCCATTCTTGCGTATTGGAAAGCCAATGTGCACGGAATACGACACCCATACCACCAACCACTAAATAACCACCTGTCTTATCTGGCAGCCGCTCACTGCACGAGATAAAACGATTTTCTTCTACCAACTGGTCATACTTAGACCGCAACTTACGCACATCTTCGAATGCGGGCGACCAACCATACGTCCCAACCATACGTCCCAGCCTACACGTCTGGTTCTGCATAGCCCAGCGCCACTACTGCACAGCCCGCCAACTGCACTTCTAGCTGTGCTACCTTTGCTTTCTCTGCCACCAACTCCTCCTCTATCTGGTCCATTACCATGTCAACAAAATGGTCCGGGGTCTAAGTTGATTGCTGTCACATCTCTCCTCCTTTAACTATACCACCAGCCTCATATGCTCTACCACACAAGGCACTATCTGTAGTTGTGATTACTGCTTTGCCTATTGTCGTCATACACCCATCCATATCCTCGTATACCTGAAACACTGTGTTGCATTTCCAACAGCGAACAGGCATCGGGATGTAGTAAGCCAACACAGTAAACCAAAACGCATCAACCAGCCACTGAGCACCACAATCCGGGCAGTCAATGAGCTTCATATTCCTAGCCTATTTTCCTTGGTGGTGTTCTGCGGCGAATTTAACTAACTTTGGTATATCTACGTCTGACAGATACCCATCCCGCATGATATTGCCCAGTTTGCTGTTAGATACCAAGTACCAACTAGAATCCTCTTCCACCGGATCTATACTAAAGCCGATCCTAAAATCTGGGAATATCCATTCCATAAGAACAGAACCATCCTCTGGCCGAAATGTGCGTAGTGGTGGCAACCCGCTGCCAACAGTTAGGGCATTTATTCTGTCAAGCAACTCTGATACTATGACATCAATGCTTGTCAAGAGTTGCCTTTCTTTTGGCCCAATCACGCTTTGCTGCCTCGCTCAACTTACGTCTTGTTTCTTCTGATGGTTGCCTATCTATCGCATTTCTATCGTCCCACCAATGTTTGCGTGCTTCGCTCATTTTGCGTCGTTGCTCCTCAGTAGGGCACCAACCCAACCCATATGTATTGCCCAAATGCGCTTCTCTATTCTTCTGATTTGCCTCTTCCGTATGATGCCTTCCCAACCATATCTTATTTCCCTTTTGTTCCTCACTTATTTTACGCCGTTGTTCCAAATTCAGAATTCTTCCCTTCCGCATGTCATCCTGTCTATTATCCTTGGCAGTCCCTAGGAACAAGTGCCTTGGATTGCAGCAAGGAGGATTATCACAATGGTGAAGAACCCACAATCCTTCTAGTATAGGCCCATTAGCTAATTCCCATGCGAGACGATGTGCTCTAACATGGTCGTTTCCCTTCCAACACAACGTTCCATACCCATCATCAGTCGTTCTGCCTATCCATACCCAACACTCGTCAATACCCCTAATATCTATACAAGCCCGGAACTGCTCTTCGGTCATATATTACACCCTGCGTATGCAATTGCGCCTGTGCCCACGCATGTACCAAGTGATTGGAGGACGCATCCCCAAGAAGTGTATAGTCAATGTCCGCCGATTTTCGTGTCGATACCACTCAAACATTAGCACTGGGAAACTTCGCAACTCTCCTCCCTCTGGAAATCCTGTTCGACTCCCAAACCAGGCGAAGAACCTATCCAGTCTAGCAACAAGCCTATCTACTATGCTTGTCATAGTCACACATCACCACCATACATTTGCCCTTGCATTTGGGGCACTGCCGACACATCCCATCAATATCTACAACCCACCCCTTACCGTTGCAGACTGGACATTTTCTCTTGTGCTTACGCTTCACCATGTTCGTCCTCGCTTGCCTTATCAATGCATCTACTTAGATAATCGCGCAGCGCGGCAGCAGTTGGCACATCAAACAGCATATCATCCCAGCAACTGTGCTTGCACCCAAGTACATACTTAACAGCCTCCCACAGACGCCGGAACAAACTTTGCCAGGCCGCCAGGTGAACTTCTAGTGAGAATAGTACGTGCTCAAAGTTCTCGTCATCAAAGAACTGGACATGCAGCATGTGCTGCACGCTACCGCACTCGCAAAGAACGATGATATCTTCCTCATTGTCACTTTTGAATATTGGCATCACATCACTCCTGGCACTACTCTCAGCCGCCACTGATATTTGAACCCGAACTCTATTGGTGATTGCTTAAGAATCTCACAGTTGAAGAAAATCCATCCTGGTTGCTTAGGATCCTTGTAATCCACCACGATATCATGCAACCCAGGACTGCCATCGGCACAGGGCATGATGAAGATCAATCCCTCTGCTTCTGCTGGTACGATCGTTGGTGACAGCATCATTTGAGATCCTTCAGCAATTCCTCCACGCGCCAGCGTGTGAAGTTGTGTAGTACCATGGAAGCCTTATTTGCCTCATACCAATCTGCTGCGCTGTTAGTACCCTTTGCCTTGCCTGCTCCTACCCAATCCGCTACCATTTCACGGATATAAGTGTCAAGCATCGGCAATGGCCTGATTGACCCTCCATCCCCCAACACTATCCAAGCCTGCCAATGGTGCAGGTTCTTTTGATGCTGCAACCAAGCATATAAGAACTCAGCAGGTTGCGCACTAGGATCATATGCACCAGTGGGATTGCGCACGGATTTTGGCCGCCCATCTGCCTCAAAGAAGTTGCGTGCATAGGGCGACCACTCTGTAGGAGAGAACTTGGAAATGTCGTGTAGTATTGCTATCCACACCGGCACGTGCAACTGAAGGCAAGCCAGGAACACATACCACTTATGACGCACAACGTACTTCAGGTAAGCAAGATGCCTTCTCATGAATTCTCCTACAAAAGTATCTACCGAGCCGCCGCCTTGCTCCTACTACCACTGACAGTCGTCTGTGTCTATACAGCTCAACTTCAGCGCCAACTTCAGAGCAAGGGCAGGTTGCGAGCGGCCCAGTCCCCATATTGGGGTATCATATAGACAAGCCTGCCAACCTTGTCAGAAGGCACTCAATGAGGAGATACCCACTGCTGCAGACAGGAATCCGGTATCATATGGCCGCATGACGCCTTCCACTATACTAAACTAGCGTGGGGATCGTGGGAGATTCTATAGGAGGAGGCATAAGAGGTGGCGCGCCAGGAAATGTGTTGTCCTCCGGCAACTCAGTACCTGGTAACGGATGCTTCAACTGTTCATATTGCTCCTGTCTCATTGCAGCCAGCCGCTCAGGATCCTCTAGCGCCAGCCCTATTGGGGGCACTTCTACTCCAATGATATCGAACATATCAGGCATGCATCACTCCTGTGCCCAACTAGGCACTTCAACTACAGGCACATCTATCTGCTCAAGTATGATATGGCCGTAAGGATCAAGCACTTCTCCAGGCCTGGGAGTGTAACCATAGCGATAATCTCTTGGCGAGCGCACCTCCTTGACCCGAAAGCGCCCTACAGTCAACACTTCTGCTTGCTTGTAGGGCGACAGAACGTTAATATCAAGCCCCTTAGCACCAGTCACAACCTCTACCAACCAACCGTGCTCTCTTACAGGATCTCTCTTACCAAGCGATCCCCTCGTAGTTCCTTCAGCAAATCCTCTTGCCTTGTCCATAGATGCCGTAAAACTGGTTGGCCCTAGAATCACTTCCTTACCCACTGGGAACTTCCCCAACACCTCATTGTCCTTACCCCTATTGAGCAGGAAACCGCGATATATGGGAGTATCCATAGGAGGCAAGTGTGCAACTGCATCTGATATACGGAACGCTTCCTTTAGAGAAGTAGCAGGAGTTGACACGCCTTCCATTTCCTCGCCATCTAGAGGGGACTCCCAAGCATACAGCCCGCCCATACTTTTCGTCACATAATCTCTCAACTGCCGATCGGTATAGTCCGGTTTGGGGAAGTTGTCCCTGTCTTGCTTCAGAGTATTCGCCAACTGCTTTTCTTCCTCGTCACTGTATAGTGCATAGTCAGGATTAGCCATCAATGAAGCTTCATATGGATCTACTTCGCGTCCAGTCAACTGTTTTATCATGTCTATAGTGTGCTGGTTACGTGCTGCACTCCACTCCATATCTCCATCCAGTAGCTTGTTGAATGCCCATTCCCTGTCCTTGCCCTCCAACAATGCCGCGCCTGATTCACGGATGTCGTCAAAGAAGCCCTGCGTGTATCCACTCAACCTATCCACAAAGTCCTTTACCTCTGCATTCGTGTTATACAACTTGCCCAACTCACTCTTGGCAAACAACTTCTGCTTCTGCGCCCAAGTCAGGCCAGCAGAGGCATGGGGCAAGAGCGCACCCACACGCTCGCCAGTATCATCTAACTTGTGCTGGCCCTTTGTAGGATCATGCGCCTGCTGGTCGTGCATTCCTGGGAGGTGTTTGATCGCCTCTATCAGTGCCTTTAGTGCAATCTCCCCCTTGATAATCTCCAACTCCGCTTTTGTGATCGGGAAGGAGGCAAACTCATCCCTATCATAGTAGTCCTTGGCAAGTTTGAGCTCTTGTTTTGTCAACCGTGACTTCAGGTCGCTCTGCATAGCCTTCCATGCAGTATCCTTGGCCTTTGGCGTAGGAGATGGCCCCAACTTGCGCAGGGTACGGTTGATAATAGGCCTGACGCTAGTCCTATACAACTTGGCAACGCCTCTTCCAGCCTCGCCACCCACCTCATCATATACAATCCTGGCAACCTTCTTGCCAGTACCCTTCTCACTCAACACAAGCCCATCATTTGGCGAGCCTGACTGGTCATATGCCTCGGCAAACTTATTAAACTGGCGTTCTCCCATCTCGAACAGGCCATTCAACGCTTCACGATCAGGTTTGGACTTGATGGATACCGTCATCACCTTACCATCAAACTCAAAGCCCTCTATCTCGCCAGCAGTCATCCCAAGGAAGAACTTAGGCGATTTAGGATGTATCTCATCCACCGCCATAGTCAACTCGCTCTTGATACGGTGGTCCAGATCCGAGTTATCAACCAAGGTGCGCAGCCGCTCTTTCACGCCTGGCAGCACTTCATCCGTCATGCCAGCCTGGTTTGCCAATTGGAGTCGCAGCATTTCATTAGAAGCGCCGGGCACCTCAAAGAATAGTGTGGGGAACTTCTCTTTGCTAAATAGTGCCAAGTTGTCAGACATTCGAACTGCTGACGTAACTGGATCTTTCTCCCAATCCAACTCCGGATCAGAATGCGTGGCAACCATATTGAAGAAGTCATCTGTTCGGTCGCCAAACAACTTGTCATAGCCTTGGGAGCGAGCATATTTCTCTGAGTATTGTGGGTGAATAGGATCCGCCTCAAAGGAGCCTACCACAACGCCAGCTCCATATCCCATATCGTGCTCTACCATTGTCTGGATAGCCATCAACCGGCTGTCACCGTATTGCTTACCTACTTGGTCCAGTATCTCATTGGCATATTCAATGTTGCCAACTACGTGGCGAATGCCATGGTCACCCAACCCGCGCTGGCGAGATTCTATCTCCTGGAACACCATCTTGTCTATGTTAGAGCGCATCAACTCATCAGCCTGTTGCGCAGTCACATGCTTGAGACTACCATCCTCTATGCCAGCATTGAGCGCCGCCATCATATAGTCGTCTGTTACGGAGCGCAGCATATCTTCAGTAGTGGGCGTCAGAGCATCAGATAGAGAGTCAATGTACTTCTGCGCGTTCTGTCGTACCTGCTTCAATGATTTGTCAGTGATGGGTTTGTCATCCAATTCATAGGCAGGTTTGTACTCTGTACGGTACTTATCCAAGTCTCGCTGAATGGAGATGTCAACTGCCTTGGGATCTAGCAACGCCATGCGCTCATTGTGCAACAGATTCTTCCAGTTCTTCCTGGCAGCAGTATTGAGGTCACTGGCAGGATCAGACAATTGCTGCAGTCGCGTGGCTTCGTCCATCTTCGAGATATCAGGTGCTGTTTCTACTGGTTTTGCCTCAGATGGTTTAGCAGTCTCTTGGCCGGCAGGTGGTTTAGCAACTGCTACTGTGCCAGGATCCCCTTCTATAGCAATTGCTCCTTCTGCAACTGGCTTAGTACCAACCTCAGCAGGAGCCTCTGCGCCCGCCCGCCGCCGCTCGCCCGCGTGGGTATACTGGTCATGCCGTCCTGGGAGATGTTTGAGCGCCTCTGGCAGCTTAGTTACTTCCTCTGCTATTGGCTCCTTGGTGTTGATTACGATGCAACGCTCGCCTTGGTCGTCCTTGATCCATACCACCCGATAGCCCGCTGCCTTGGCAACGTCCCAGTCAAGCCCAGTGGTCTTCTTGATCCAGGTGCGCATGGCCGTGCGAGAATTGCCTACATTCAGAATACCATACTCGCCTGCCGGCACGCCGCCCGTATGACCAGGAGGAATGATGTGCCTGCCTTTGTAGGGATCGTGACTGTACTGATCTTGCATTCCTGGTAAATGCTTGAATGTGGAAGCTGGACGTGTGGGCCTCTCCTCCTGTATGACCAGCGCCGTTCGGTTTAACAATATCACGCCAGTCCACTTCAATGTAGGCACTATAATAGCATCGTAGCCCTGACTGGTTGCCCACGTTCCTACGTTTGATACTACGCCATAACCCGCGTCTCCCTCATTATACTTACGGATGGCTTTTACTTGTTCCTGTCTGGCCTCACTAAAGTTGATGGTTCTAGCACCTGGCTTTAGTATAGCCCGCACCATACCGCTACCATCGTTCGGGTCTCTTTCAAAGTGTGGCCCATATTCCCAACCCACCTCGAAAGCATATCGCGGCCATCCAGGGTTTGTTCCCGCAAAGTACAGTCCATCTCCCATATAGCCCTGGCCTGGGTGTCGGTAGTCTGGGTCGTTCATTAAGTCATCAAAATACTTGCCCGACTCCTCCAAGGTGTTCCCACAGCCTCTGTACAACTCCATAGTGCCTGTATCAACTATCAACTGGTCAAGCTCATCCCTAGTGACTATTTGTGGAAGGCCATCAAACCCTTGTTGGTGCTGTATGGACTTCATCACATTGATGCGGAATTGGTCGCGCATGTCGTGGCGCTCTTGCGCGGTGGTCTTACAAAAGTCTAACCTATCTATGGGAATAACCTTACCAGCCACATAGTGACGCTGCCCACTCCCTGCACCACCAACACCCTTATATGGATCATGCGTTTGTTGATCGTGTTGACCTGGAAGATGTTTGGTGGTTGTAAGTAATGGATTCTCTGCAGGCTCCCGTTGTATTATCAAGGCTGTCCTGTTTAGCACTATCATGCTAAATGGATTGTCTATATTTACAGCATCATAGCCTTGGGAAGCAGCCCAACGCCCAACATCATTAGTGACTGTCAATCCCCGCTGATATTCTTCATCGCTCATTGCGAATATGCGCTTGGTAGCCTCTTTTGATCCTCTTATAGCATCATTATAAGATATCACCTTGGACCCAGGGCGCAACACTGCACGAATTACACCCTTGCCATCAGCACCATATTCTGCAGCCAGAGCATATCCATTAGACCCATCATCAGATTGATATGCAAAATACATTCCATTTCCAAATGAGCCTTTGCCTGGATGCGGAAACTCGGGATCATTCATCAAAGCATCGATGTGCGCCGCCACTTCTGATGAAGTACCACCACACCCACGATATATGTCAAGAGTGCCAGCAGCAACTTCGGCATCCACCTCTTCCTTAGACGCCACTGTTGGAAGACCATCAAAGCCTTGTTGGTGCTGTATAGACTTCAGGTATGCATCATCCCCAGTAGCATTAAGCAAATAGAACCCATGCAACTCAGCTGGTGCTTCCTTTACGCAATCCAAATCGTGAAGTGCTATTGCCTTGCCTGAAGCATATCCACTTGGCGCAGTAGATGGTTTATGAACACCTTTGGTAGGATCATGAGTAGACTGATCATGTTGCCCAGGAAGGTGCTTCAACTGTGGTTTCTCTCCAGCCCATATACCAAGCACAACCGCTGGCGGCTTGCATATAACTATCCTTGGCAGCAGCGCCGGATCGGTTATGAATGGTCTAGTTGCTGCATCATATCCCAGGTCAACGGTCTGTGTTGTTGCATCCAACTCATATCTCCTAGACGCTTCTCCACCATATACTCGGAAAAAGCTTCTGCAAAGTCCTCGTCCTGACTATTACCTTCCCACTCCATCCAAGCATCCTGCCAAGCACTGCTTGTAATAATCCTGTCTAATGAGTGCGCAAACTCATGGTAGAAATTGCGCCCACTTTCCCCGGCAGGGTGATGCTCATTACCAGGGAACTCTGACGTATCTTCGTCAATGTACAAACTAACAACGGCCTTACCTGCATTCCGATCATACATACCCCTAGAATATTCTGCTTCTGGACTATTATTAGTCAACTCCGTTATGCGATCGCAGGCAGCCGTCATATCATCGTACACTTCCACAGTATGGAAAGAACTATCTGGCACCAAGGACAGCGGAAGTATATCCATATAGGATCGTATCTTGGCAACTGCGTCAGGGGATGTAACTTCCGGGTCCCTCTTGATGCTTATAATCCTAGTGCCCAACCACACCTTGGTAACTTCCAACCCATCCTGCATCTCTGCCTTAGCATATACGCCCGCGCCCAACCTGACGCCATGACTCTTCTGGTCATGTTGCCCAGGTAAATGCTTGCCGGCCCATACCCCAAGCACAACAGGCACTTTGTAGCCACTACCGCGCCGCTCTATGATGTTACCGTCCTGCATGACCTCTACCTCTATCACCTTGACGGCCAATGCCAAGTCATCTACTATGTTCCCTGCAACATCAAATCCGGCCACCATAGTGCCAGTCATTATTCGGCTCCCATCAACTTCAATGAGTCAAGGAACGCCTGCCCTAGATGAGAAGTATTTTGATGCTTGCACAGTTCTGTTATGGTTGCGGCAGGATCCTGACCCTTGAACTTGGCATCATAATAGGTCAACCCCAACTCTGCCCAGGTCTCTATATGACCGTCATCATAATTGCGGAATCCTGCACTGTACGGCGTAACGCCATCCTCACCAGAGTTCCAAGCATTAAGCCAATCCATCACTACCTTATGGGCTGGATACTCTCCAGCAGCAAGCCTTCTCTGATACTCTTGCCTGGCCGCTTCTGGCATTGGGTACATATTGAACCCTGGTATTTCTTTCATCGCCCTCGAATATTCCTTGTCCCTGATAGCAGTCATCTCAACTTGCAAGCCATGCGACAACTCGTGATACATGTCCTGACGTTGTAGATCTGCTGGCCTGTTATTGACATCGAACACGCGCATCTCGCCTGTGCTTGTATTCCAATCAGCAGTAACACCAGTAACATTACATACCTCTCCCGCAGCCCTTATATATTCATCCCCATCATATGTTACCATAGTGAGCTTTTTCAGTCGCGCCCTTGCTATGGATGGCATGACCTCAAGCGTATCAGCATAATTTTCCAACACTTCAGGGTTGACTACCCCGCCAACCTCATCAATAATAAGCTCAACTTCCAGCCCAGGCACCAGGCTCTTCATGCGTGCTATCGGGTCAGCAGACTGGGCAAGTGCTCCGCCACGCCTGCCATGGAGACGCTGGTCATGCTGACCTGGTAGATGTTTCAACTGGTCAGTTTGCAGCACGCTCGCGGCATCAAACGTACCCTGGTGTTTCAACTCTCCATTCCATTGAGGATATGGGTAGTCACGCTGCATGCGTACGGCAGTGCGGTTTAGAATAATCATATATGGCTCAGTGAGCACCATTATGGCATCATACCCTTTGCTTGCAGCCCATCTGCCTTCATTCATGCAAATGTGATGGATCCTTTCCAACTGACCAAGCCTAGCACTATCTTCAGGAGTATAATGACGCGTGCCATCTGGTGCTCTAGCAAGATCTTGAATCTTTTGCCTTTCGCGCACGGCTGCTAAATCTTCTTCGGCCATTCCATGAATGGCATCTCTTGCCAATATGACCTTGGCGCCTTTTCGTAGCGCCATTCTGATAACTTCTGGCCCATAGGTAGCGGCTACCGCGAGCGCATCCGCTGGACCTATGTTGCGCGCCTCAGACACCCTCATTGTGTAGGTGCCATTACCAAACACACCCTGACCCACCTGCTCCCAGTTCGGATCAAACCTCAACCGATTGGCGCTTTCCACGTTTCGAACGCCACGATACAACTCCGTATCACCTGCCTCGATCGCAGCGTTCAATTTATCTTCACTAACCACCTCTGGCAAACCATCATAGCCTTGCTGCTTGACAATAGAGCGCAGAAAATAATCAACATGTGAGTCAGCATCCAGCTGTCCTAGTGGCTCATTCTGAACGCAATCCAACTCGTAAAAGTCAAGTTGTTTGCCTCTAATGTAACCAGATGCGATTGAATTATGCATACCCTTAGTAGGATCATGCGTCTGCTGATCGTGCATACCAGGAAGATGCTTCTTTTTCTTTTCTGGGAATGAGGCAATAGGCAGCAGCATATGCCGGCAGTTGGTAATGCAACGCAGGTGCCCAGGGATAATGTTACGCGCCAGGATCTCCGCCACCGTGTATGCCTTACCAACGTGCTGCTGGCAGCCGTGCTCGCCGGTGCACGTGGCCTCATCGTTTGGCCCTACAAACAGAAAGAGATCTCCTAGGTCGCGCAGGCTCAACCCATCAAACATAACAGTAGCAAGCGAGCCGAATGCCCACAGAGCGCCCGCATACAAGAAGATGGTGCGGTAATCTAATGAGTCCAGATTGCCTAACTGAATGCCCTTAATAACATCTGGAAGCAGGGAAGTAGTGAGGTAGTTGTGGTGGGTTGTCAACTCCTCTTCCAACTTCATCTTTTGGTCAGGAGACAGGTCAGGCACGTTCAGTATCTCCATCATTACTGCCGGCCATAGGTCGCTACTTACGCCTATCACATACTGTATGAAGTTGTGGGCATTAGCCTCAGACGGATCGCGCTTGAATGCCTCCCAAGCTTCTCGTATAGCCTGTTCATACTTGGCTGTACCCTTGGATAGTGCTGTAATAAAGGAAGGCACATCAACTGGGATGTTCCCATTACCGTTGCCATCGGCCTTGGTGGATAGGATCAAGCCAGCAGCCCAGGGGAATATGTCAATGGGTGGAGTAGATGGAGTGGTGGGAAGGTGCTTGAACTGCTGAGATTCCAGACGCTGCAATTCCGGTACTGTGTTGGCTGCCATCAACTCTTCATAAGTGAATGTTATGGTCTCAATACCCCGATCGGGAGATTTCTGACTTGTATCTCTAATGCTACTCCAATACCCATACCCCACCATGCCCATGGTCAACTTGCCGGTATCCATCAACCTCTTCATGCGCCGCAGTGTGGAGGTATCTATAGACTTAGATTCAAATGAGTATTCGTTGCCATATATGCGGGACCGCATACATCCTGCATCGAATATTTTACCATATATGCCCCACATCCTACGCAAATTCTCGCCAGATTGATCTTTCTCTAAGCACACCAATATGTTGTTGGCATCCCTACGCGACAATCCAAACATGGTGGGATCTTCCACCGTTGCTAGGTAAGCAATATGAGTGCCACTACCTAGTACATCCGCAGTAGCGGGCATACCAGCATCGTACAATCTATCATCTGGGCTTACTATACCGCCACGATCTATTTCACCCACTGTTAACTCGTACTGCGTATCTACTTCTTTGAGTGGGGTAGGATTGCGCATGGCAGCATCCACCCTAGCTTTGATGTTTGGATTATCATCCAGCCACTGAGCAATGTCCGGGTCAAACCCTGCCTTGACGCGTTCCTTGTAGATTCTCGCAGCAGCAGCAGTTGCTACGGCACGCCCTTTATATGGATTATGGCTTGCTTGGTCGTGCTGACCTGGGAGATGCTTGAGCGTGGTGTCTACAGGACCAGCACCACTCCATATGAGCACTTCCGCAGCATCTGCGTACCCCAACGAACTAAGTTTATTCTTTGCGCGTTCTATATTCCTGTATGCGTCTTCCTCTGCCTGATCACTATTTCTAGCACCTCCTGTATCAACCCCTGCATACTTTGTATCGAACCTTATGCTATCAACCTTCTTGCCTGTATCATCCATATGTATGCGAACATGGACTGACCTATCAGCCAGGGCAGCGCCAGCAATAGTAGATAATGCATCCATTCTCGCCTGGCTGGCTTGCTCTAATCCCATTTCCTCTGTGTTCTCTTCCATAGCACGTAGTGCTAACGTATTGGCTAAAGGAGTGTGGGACAATATATCATCCGACATTACCAATTTCCTAGTAACTGGATCATATAAACCAATCAACGTTCCAGGCACCCTGCCCAATACAGTCAACTTGCTCTTCTGCTCGTTGCTCGCCACCATTGCCACCAAGTCAGCCTCAGTAGGATTAATGAAGATGCGATCGTTTGGCAGCATACCATGGTCAGGCAGGAAGTCAGGCAACTTGTCAAGCACCAACTCGGTTATGTTGTCAACTGTGGCAACAGTAGGTTTGAGGATACCTTTGGTAGGATCATGGGTAAATTGGTCATGCATACCAGGGAGGTGCTTCAGTGCAGTAGCAGCAGCCAGAGCGTAATGGGTGGACTTCTCTACACACCCACCATCGCCAAAGGTTAGTTCCACTGCCCTGACCGCCAGGGATGGATCAACCTCATTATCATTGGCGTCAAAGAACTTGATGGTGGTGGATGCTTCCTTGATTAGTATCATATCTGTGCTTCTTGCCCCATCCACAATGGCTCAACATTCCTCAGAGCGTGGATAGCATCAAGGAAGGCTGCGCCCAGGCCAGGAGCGCGATCTTTCATCTCAGCAGTAAATGATCTCTCTGCATCTGCCACACTATTATGATAACGCTTGGCAAAATCGTGGTGGGCCATATAGGATTTTGCCATCTCGGCCACCGTCTCGCACCACTTACCGTCCTTGGCCCACGCCTCAGAGTATGGAGTTATACCATCCTGGCCTGCTCGCCACGCAGTTAAGAATTTGGCTTGCGCCATGCGCAGTGGGCAAGCATCCTTATACTGTGCCCTATATTCATTCTTAGGATTTCCGCTATGATCAAACCACTCCGGGTGTTCATCAAACGCTGCCGCTTCTTCGCTATTGGCCCTATCCCACCACTCATCATTTACTGCGTGCCCTGCCTCATGCCCAAGCATATTGGCAAAGTCATTAGCGTCCTTACTATTAGCATCGTATATGTCTACCTCTGCATTCGCTACAACCCAATTGCCGCCCGTCTTGAATGTTTGCCCGCCAGCAACGAAGTTCTCTCCTTCCTCTGCACGTAATACAACCATAGCCACACGATTTAACATCTCTGGCGGCAACTTAGCTGCACCATTTGCCAAGTTAATCAGTGTAGCGTCATCTATTCCGCCCACCTCTCCCACAGTCTCAAACTGCCCCGCCAGCACCATCCTGGCGTCTTCCACAGTATGTACTGGAATCAAACTGGTCCAGTCCTTCTTAGGAGCACCCTGACCGGCACCATATGTCTTAGGAGTATGACTCTTCTGGTCATGCATACCTGGTAGGTGCTTCAACTTGGCACCAGGCACAGGAACTTCCACTGCGATGTTCCATATGTCACCCTTCTTCAATGGGTATGCACCGGACAACTCCTGCTGGCGCTCCTTATCTACACGCCAGGCACGCCGTATAGGCAAGTGCCCAGCATGGGCTACAGAAGCACCCAGGCGTATTAATTCGAACTTCTGAGCATCACTGAGGCGCTTGGCTAGTATCTTACCAGCCTTCGACACATATGGGTACTCACCCTCGCTTGCCTTACGAAATGTATGAGGAGCCATTAGGTTCTTGGCTTTATCCTTCAGCCATTGTGGCCCTTCATAAAGCATTTCACCAATAGCGTCCTCATCCGGCTGAATATCTTGGAAGTCTTCGCCACTTACCTCGAATATGTACCCATAACGCCCAGCCTCCTTCTGCCAGTCCATCAACTCGTGCCCTTGCATCATCGCACCAAGTGTATGACCTACTAGCAAGTCATCCTGGCTTCCTTGGGCCAAGTATACTCTTCCTACTACTGGAGCCATCCATGCGCCCATATGGGAAACGTCCTGGCGTGGCTCTATGAACCCATCCTTTAGTATATCCTCTCCTACTGCAGTGGTAGACACTGAGTGGTAGTAGGACTTCCCACGTATGTCGCCAGGGATATCTTGAGCAGTTGTGGACTGCGATGCTACTGCACTACCACCTTTATATGGGTTGTGAGAAGCTTGATCGTGTTGACCAGGAAGGTGCTTCAGTGCTTCTACTACTTGCAGTATGCTCATGGTGTGGTCTCAGCAATGTGGAAAGTGGGATCAACGAGAACCCACGAAATTGGCTCACTAGCGATGTTAACTAGCGCGAAAGGGATTTGACTACGCATGTTTCATCAAAACCTTGCTGCGAGAAGATTCCGTAGGTAGATGATTGGTGCTAGAAGGCAAGACCACCTCCCTTACAATGCCACATTCGCCAATTGTTGGTGCCGCCCTAGATAGACCTGCTGCAGCATATGGTATACTGACTGCGCATCCTCTTTCAAGCGCACATTGTTGGTAAGTGGCTTCAACTGCATCTCATTCATGTCGCGGTCCACCACCCACACTTCCTCGCCAGTAAACCGTCTCAGCATGCCACCCATATGCTTAAGCGCCTTGGTGGCCTCCCCGAACGCTCCCGCAGGCACGGTAATCTCCGTAGACGCTGCCGGCCCAGCAGGAGCCAACTGCCCTTCTTCGGCACCTGGCTGGTAGCCGCCCTCAGCATTCTCCTGCACCGACTGTATTGGTGCTTTCTCGCTTGCTTGAACAATCCCCCACTCAACTGCTAGATCACGCACTTCCTTGGCAGTGAACGGGAAGGACTGCTGCTCCTGCCCTACTGCCATAAGCTGCTTGAGATTGCCTATACGAGCACCCAGAATCTCAGCCTCTGCCTTATCCTGGTCATCATCCTTGTTATCGTACTCAAAAGTGAGGCCAAATGGCAGAATGTCACTGTTGTACCGCCGCTCCTGCTCCTGTATAAAGCGTGCCACACCCTTGCCACGGCTCTTCATAGATTGAACTGTCTGCACTGCCTTAGTGGCACCAGATTGCTGTATTAACCAGAACTCGCCTACATCCTCGCCAGTGTTGAGCGCCAGCATCTTCGCCCACCACTCAACCATCATATCATATTTGAATGACTTGTTAGGAACAGTGAGCGATTGGACGTTCAAACTCACCGGCAATGTAGCATCATCCGAACCCAACCACCATATCTTTCCATACTCGCTAAGGCCAGCTGCTGCCTTGTCTGTCTTGTACTTCTTCAGGCTGTCATCCACAGCAGTACTAGCCAGGCCATTGATTATTACCACCAACTCCGGTGGAAGGCTACCAATCTCCTGGCGGTAGTACACCAAATATCCCAACATCAACTGCTTAGCATCTAGCAACCGGCTCATGGCACAGTAACCAAACCCACGATGCCTATCTCGTGGCGATGCCATGGAGGTAATCTGTATGATGTTGGCATCCGGCACATCTATAGGGTATCCCATCTCCGGATAGAAGCGCCATCGATAATCCAGTTGTCCCATCCGCACCATACGTGTAGCATCGACGTGCTGTATGCCCACTACTGGCCCATTGACTGACTTGGTCTTCCTGCCCAACTCCTCCATACTGCCCTTATCGCAGGATAGGAAGTCAAGAGCACAGCAGCCTGTATGATAGGAGAAGCCAGCACCACCATCTGCATCATTGAACATCTCGGCATAGGTGCGTGCCTTGTTACGCCCACCTGTCACCTTCCAGTTAATAGTCTGGGCACGCTCCACCCATGTGCTAAAGACGCCAGCCGTCATCGGCTCATTCACCCAACTAGCAGCCAGATAAGAATCCCTATCGGGTGATGCATAGGCTGGAGCGTTCTGCCCCATCTGGAAGATGGAGTCAACCACAGACCAACTGGCGGTGGTATCGCCAATCTTGAACCGTGGTTGGATACTATAAACTTTCGGCTTTGGCATGTTGATGCTCCAATCCTATATGGCAACTCAAGCAGGCATTGGCGATGGTGCGCTGGCCTTCTTCGCTGCTATCTCGTTCATGGCATTGACGATGAACTCACTCACCCACGGTGGGAGCGTATTCAACTGACTTGGATTATCTATCTTGCTGACCTGGTCCACGAACTCGAACTTCTTCTCAATACCCATACTCATTGCGTACTCGGTATTGACCACCTGTGCCAACATACGGCTGAAATCTGGTTCCATCATTTGAAATCTCCTTAGTAACCTCTAGACCTGATAGCCTCTTCCTTTTGAATTATCAACGCAGTGCGATTGAGAACTACCACGTAGCCCTCATATGGTACCTCAATAGCATCATATCCTTGCGAGGCGGCATAGCGCCCAGCATCATTGCATACGTCCATGGCACGGTACAAGGCAGCACGTTTGGTAGGATCTGATTCTCTATCGTGTACGCGCTCTATTTCTCTATACCTCTTTGACGCTTCATGGATCATGGTATCGTAATCAGCTACATTTGCGTTCTTACGCAGCACCATACGCGATACATAGGTGCCATAGGTATGTGCTACGTCATACCCAGTAAACGATGACCCGGACTTCTGATATCCTGTATAAGTGCCAGCACCATACATCCCAGTACCAATGAAACGCCAGTCTTTGTCGTATCTCAACACATCGGCTGCATCCTCATCTGAGAGTTGCTTATCAAACGTGTTGTCCCAGGCACTACATACACCTCTATGTAATTCCTTGTTACCATCTGCGACGAGAGCATCCATCTCGTTCTCACTTACCACCTCTGGCAAGCCATCATACCCTTGCTGCCTAACAATGGAGCGCATGACACTGTCCTGAGGTTCTATTGTATGGCCGTCAGAGGTGTGATCTAAGGGAACGGGTGCTTGAGTGCAATTCAACTCCCGCATCTTGAGCTGCTTACCTTGAACATACGCACCAGCAGCAGTCTTGGGTGCCAACTTCTGCTCTGTCTTGATGATTATGTACCGATGGCCTTGGTCATCATTTATCTCTACAACACGGTAGCCCTCTGCCTTGGCCGCTCCCCACTCAAGCCCTGAATCCTTCTTGAGCCACGTCTGAGCCTTGCCACGCGTGTCGCATACGTGCAACACATCATACTCTCCCTGCTTCACGCCGCCCGCATGGCCTGCAGGGACTGATAGACGATTCTTATATGGATCATGAGTGTACTGGTCGTGATGCCCAGGTTGGTGCTTGAGTGATGTTTGCTCTTCCTTAGCAACCAACAATTCCTCTAGTAGTTCTCTATCTGTTTCACGGAATGTCTTACATGGATTGTCAGGATCTGGCAAGTCTTTAATCCAATCATTGACACCCTTATCCTGAACTTCTATTATGACGCTACTATCCATAGCACACTTCCATCTACTGCACTACCCTCTTCGGTTTCTTCACACTAACCACCTCAACAGAGTCCTCAACACCTGCCTTGCCCATCACCACGAACTCCAATTGGCGCAAGCAACCAAATCCTGTCTTAGGTATTGATAGAATACGGCTGCGTGGTACTATAGCAACCACCGTAGCTCCTGGAAAGTAACGAGCCGTAGTATACGATAGAGACCAACTTTCCATGGCATTGGGTTTGTACTTAATGACATCCCCCTCATTGGCCTTGATTTTATTGCCGTTGGTATCCCTAGGATGTCCTATAGTACGATACAGCTTGACATACTCAATACCATTCTCCTCAAGCCGCTTTTGCGTTTCATCATACATAGTATGAAGAGCTTTCTTCAATTTTGATTTCGCTTCTGGTGGGAATCCCTCTGTAAACTCCGACATCATCTTGGCATCCTCGAACGGATACATGTTACTATTGTCATCCCAAGCATACACGATCTTGTTACCCTTGTCGTTAGAGGACCATCCTCTTTTAGTCAATGCCTGCTGCAAATTGGCCTTCTGCCAATCGGTCATCTCCCCTCCAAATTCTTCTGCAACTGCCTCATGAAGTGACATTGACCTTACATCATCGTCATTACTATAAGAGGCCCACAACCCAAGCAGTGCGTCAGCGTCGTGATATGACAATCCTGCCTTCTCTACCAAGTTATTGCAAATCTCATCAAATGCCTCCGACTGCAATCCTGCCTTGATGCGATGATGAGCCATAAACTCGCTAGGATCCATAGTCTGCTCGGACCCTAGAGCAAGGTCGAACGCAGAACCTAGCCCAAAGTCCGGGGCAACGTTCTGCCCACCACCAGGTGGTTTCAATTCTGTAGATGCAGCAAGCTTGTGCACACCCTTTGTAGGATCATGCGTCTGTTGATCATGTTGCCCTGGTAAATGCTTGAGAGATGTCTCTCCTTCCCGCACCATCCACTCTATCCAAGGCAACTGCTGCTCCCACGGTAGCACGCGCAGTGGCAGCAAGGCATCACCCAGCATGCCATCTCCCTCGGCACGCACCGGCACATATACCTCGCCATCAATCAAGGTAACGACCATCACCAACCTCTATCAGCAATCAACTTGGCCGCATAGTCAATGGCAGGGTCATAATCAGGATTTTCCAAAGCTGCTTCCACTCTGGCATCAAGCATACCTATCTGCCTGGCACGCCACACAACCGCCATAGAGGACGCAAACAGCTCGGACGCGCCCGCGCCGTGCGGTTGCGCGTAGTATGGTTTCATCTTCATCTTATGAGAAGCGAACCTATCCACGCATTTCATATGAGTTGCAGCAAATGCCTCACTTTCTGACCCTATATTCTCGGCCTCAAGCACATTATAATTAAGGACATGCACCAACTCATGTAATGACGTCTGCGGATAGCCTTCTCCCTTACTCCCAATGCACACGCCTTTGCGCCCACCAGACCCAGATACATCATCCCAAGTATGGTCTCCCGGCCAGCCACGTGGCTGCACGCCCTTCAAATCCTGGTTGTAATCTAGATCTGGCACTGCTCCCTCATCTACC
>Ga0315274_10000758_pt1 | contig 50218 bp, 54 predicted proteins | sample YL17G02_20_MG_FD_203700 | JGI IMG/M metagenome (GOLD analysis project Ga0315274, IMG submission 203700) | Sediment microbial communities from Yellowstone Lake, YNP, Wyoming, USA - YL17G02_20 | ecosystem: Environmental > Aquatic > Freshwater > Lake > Sediment | place: USA: Wyoming | collected... | reverse complement strand
ATCTCCTATTGAATCATTGGGTAAAACTATTTCAGCATTTCCTGTTCCGTCGGTTGTTAAGGTAATTGAATCGGTGGTGGCATCTCCTATTACAAAGGCAATGTTGCCCGTATTGATGTTGCCGCCGGAAACCGTCAAGTCTCCGGTCAGGGAAGTAGTCGGAGAAGTGATCAAAACGGTTCCGTCTGTGACATTATCAATAGTCTCCGCATTCTGAAGAACAATTTCGGCTGTCCCGATACTGGCTGCATCAAAGTTGATTCCGTAGGTAAAATCGGTTCCGGCTGCCCCTGCATCAAAGCGTATCGCATTGGTTACAGGATCATTGGCGTCGTTATTGGCAAAGGTTAACAAGGCATCAGCAGCCTGGTCGACATCCACGGCATTAGTTGTCTGACTCAAAGCCAGAAGTACCTGATCAACTTCTCCTCCGGCTATGGTATCCGCTCCTTGAGTCGTCAGGGAAAAGTTGGTTTCAGCCGTATCGGCAACCGGAACCCAGTTAAAGGTGCTGTTATATGCCCCCATGGTTAAGGTCAAATCATTATTCGGAAGCACCAGATCATCCCAGGCTAAAGAAGTGGCGACTCCGGTTGAGGCAATGGTAATAATATCATCATCACTGCCGGTAATGGTTATTCCTGTTCCGGCTGTGAGAGTTAAAGTGTCGGTTATCGTATCGGCAACAGCCGAAGTTCCCGAGGTGGGAGTAATGGTTTTAAAGACCAATTGGTCCCCGGTATTGGTCCCAGAGAGATTGGATCCCGAGATGGTTCCGGTGACGGCCAGTGTTCCCGACATTTTGACGCCTTCGGCCGCATCGGTGCTGACAATCTCCAGGATCCCGGCCTTACCGGCAGCATCAAAAGACAGAGCCGAGGCATTATTATCGATCATGTCCCAGTCGTAGGCTGCGGCTGTCTGGGTAACATCTCCGGTCAAAGTGATGCCGGCAATGGTTGGGTTTTGGTTGAAGACCAGAAGAGGCGAGCCGCCCGATCCGGTCTCATCATCCATGATGGCTGCCAGTTCGGAGGAGGCATCAATCTCGGTTTCAAGAAGGATATTAATCGGGCCTATGGCTTCCAAATCCGCTACATCAATTTGTCCCGCTCCGGTGCCCCAATCAATCTCTGCATCTCCTATTGAATCATTGGGTAAAACTATTTCAGCATTTCCTGTTCCGTCGGTTGTTAAGGTAATTGAATCGGTGGTGGCATCTCCTATTACAAAGGCAATGTTGCCCGTATTGATGTTGCCGCCGCTAACGGTTACATCTACCAAAGTGACATTGCCGGACCCATCAACCTTAAAAACGGAGGAGGGAGTATCAATATAGTTGGTGAATGTCCCCGTTCCAAAGAGTATTCCGGCTCCCACCGGATCATTGGCATCGGCATTGGTAAAAGTCAAAAGAGCATCGGCTCCTTCATCAACATCGCCTCCGTTATCAGATTGTGTCAGGGCCAGGAGAATTTGGCTTTCATCTCCGCCTCCGGTGGAATCCTCACCCTGGAAGGTCAGGGTAAATGCCGTTTCGGCGTTGTTTGCTCCCGGGTCCCAGTTGAAGGTGGTGTTATTTGCTCCCATGGCCAAGGTCAGATCAATAGTCGGAGCCGTTAAGCCGCTCCAGGGGACATTTGATGCTGTCAGGCTTCCTGCGTATATTGTTCCATCTACCTCCAGATCTCCGCCAATGTAAAGGTCGTTGTCAGCCGTAATGGCAGCCTCATCTTTGGCATCGGTATCCGAAGCCATGGAATTATATGCATATCCTGAAAGTCCTCCGACATTTAAAGTGTCCCCATCTGCAAATATCACCTGTCCTCCTCCGGAATCAATAGTTAAATCCCCGGTTGTAGTAAATGTAGTTGTGGCTCCGTCAAAAGCTATATCGGTATCGGCAATAGCAATATAGCCGTTGATATCAAGAGTTGTTCCAGCATTTGTTGTCAGGGTGCCGGAAGTGAAGTTATCATTCGTATCGCTGCGCAAAAATTGAGTAGAGTCCAAAAGATCAAGTGTGTCAGCATCAGTAGAACCGCTTATTGCAAGTGCTGACCAGCTACTTCCATCCCAAATATAGACTTGATTATCACCCGTGTTAAAAATGATCGATCCTTGACCTATTGAAGTCGGGTTTGAACTAAATCGACCTAGTTGGAGCTGCCCGTCAAAACGGGCGTTGCCGTCATCGACCAGAAGTGCGAGAGCAGCAGTCGTTCCACCGAGTCTTTTAAGGACTAGGGTGTTAGACCCGGACCCGGTGGTTAGGGTAGATTCGTCTAATTTCAGGGTTAAGATATCAGCTGTGGCAGCGCCGGTTGCTGTACTTAGTATTTTTGTTATGCGGGCATAGTCCGGGGCTCCCTGGTCGATTTCAAAAAGACCAGAGTCTTGGTAGTAGCCTGTAATTGACCCCAGCCTTCCGAGATTGGTCAGTCTTGTAACCCCTGCTATTTGAAAACCTCCGCCTCCGCTGATATTGAGGTTGTTGTCAACTGTCAGTTTTCCATCGATAAAAGTATTCCCCAGCGCATCAACTGAAAGACGGGTGATTGGCTTTGATCCGCTTTGAAGCCTTAAGAGGTCGTAACCGTTTGCATTATTGGCAACGACTCCGTAGTAAAGAGATCCGCTTGTTAAGTTTGGCGCTTGGGCATTTAGGAAGTTTTTGCCTGTACCTTCGAAGAGGAAGTGGGCAATACCGCTTCCGTCGGGATTAATTTCTATGTTTCCGTCTGCTCCGTCGGTTGCTTTGATGGTAACTGTTTGCCCTTCGATGAGTAGATTCCCATTTGTACCTTTAATGGCAGGCGATTCGCCGGCGAGAATTAAGTTGCCGTCACCCCCGATTACGGGAGTATTGGCTGTTGAAACCGGAATTCTTTGAGAGATTTCCTCACCGTCTTTTTCTATGCCTAAAGACAGGGTTTGGTTTTCAAAAAAGAGATTTGATGGAACTCCTCGTATATCTATCAAAGTAGATCCTTCACTATCAGTTTTGATTTCTTGGGGTTCGGAAGCCCAGATGGGAGTGGTGTCGGTTTCTGATTTATATAATTTAAAGCTTAAAGTCGGTGAGCCTTCTAATTTCAGTTTGGCGAAAAGATTCCAGCTTCCAATAACCGCAGAGCTTGCGGGAATATTACTCTGGCTAGAGTCTCCTGGGATTGTTGGTAGTGGTGGGGATGTCCTGCCGGGCACTGTTTGGATTTGTGATTCAGGGATTCCTTCTTTAGCGGGTGTAAAAATGAAAGGGATGGGAATTTGAAGTTGCCTTACAAGGGCAAAAACCATTATCGCCATGCCAAAAGCCATCCCGGAAAGGGCGAGTACTTTGTATTTAGTATTTGGTATTTTGGGTTTGTTCAGAGTTTGCCGAAAAGGATTTTCGGCTATATGCCCTTGAGAGGTAGCCCAATTAAAAAATCTGTTTAGAGAAATATTTTTTCTCTTTGCTGTTGCCGGGGAGGAGGATTTGGTAATCTCCTGCTGATAGGCTTTGATAAGTTCCGGTGATATGTTAGGCAAAGCGGGCATGGTTACTTTCTAGCCAGGACAAAAACTGGCGGACATCACTTGCATAGTTTTTGATCGTGTTTTTGGATACGCTTCCGGCCTCAAGATGGGAGATAAATCCCTTAACCACCGAGCTTGACGAAAGAGCAGATTTTCCCTTGGATGCTTCTATGTTTTTAACCTGTTCCATAAAGTCAAAATCCAGAATCTCCGAGGTTATTAAGAATTTAGATAGCTGCCTTAGAGTAGAGAGTCTTCTGTTGATTGTTTTTCTGGCGACGGAGTTAATGGATACAAATTCCTTGTATTCAAGCACCATGCCACGATTCAGAAAGGGGGCTAGTTCAGATAGATTCTCAACATATGTACCGAAAGTTTTCAGTTTAAGAATTGCCCAGCCTAAAAAATGGGAGATATCAGATTTATAATTTTTGATACTCTTGGGAGATATCCCTAATGATAAAAGATAATTTTCAAACTGGTTATGTAACATGGGTAGATTATACGGATTACACCGATTAGACTATTAATAAAAGAATTTGATCAAGCTGTCAAGGGTCATTTTTCCTCAAAATTTAAAACTTAGAATTCATTATTTCACAGCGTATGTAATATAATTTCCGCAGAGATTTTACGCATATTTTTGTTGCTTGTGAGTTAATAGCGTATCTTATAAGTAGAAATATAGTCGTTTCTTGTTCAAAAATTTGTGCCTAATATTATTTTGCGGAGAAATGCGGAAAAGAATTAAATATTTTCGAATTGCGTTTATTGGCCTTGTGCAATTGAAATATGGGACATATCCAAATATATCAAATTGCATATACCCTTTTTGGTATTTTTTGTAAGTATAATTAGCACTTCGGTAGGTCCAGTGCTAGGAAAATCTTGGGGCATTTTGCTCCGAAGCTTTGGGAAATTTGCTTTTTATACCCTTGGAGTACTAGAATTTATAATATGAAGTATGATCATAGCAAGCTAGAAAAGAAATGGCAAGAGGAATGGGAGAAGAAAAAATTGTATGTAGCCGATATAGATAAGGCTAAGAAGCCTTTTTATAATCTTTGGATGTTTCCTTACCCCTCGGCCGAGGGGCTTCATGCGGGGCACGCCTTTGCCTCAACAGGAAGTGATATTTATGGGCGTTATCAAAGAATGAACGGCAAGGATATTTTTCAGCCTATTGGATATGACAGTTTCGGAATTCACTCGGAGAACTATGCCATTAAGATTGATCAAAAACCTCAGGAAGTAGTCAAAAGAACCACAAAGCACTATGAGGAGCAGATGAGAAGCTTGGGGCATGGTTACGACTGGACAAGAACAGTAACAACCTCGAGCCTCGATTATTACAAATGGACCCAGTGGCTTTTTTTGAAAATGTGGGAGGCAGGCCTTGCTTACAAAAAGAAAGCCTCTGTTAATTTTTGCCCTTCCTGCAAGACCGTTCTTGCTGATGAGCAGGTAATTGCGGGTAAGTGTGAGAGGTGCGGTAGTGAGGTTGGCAAGAAAGATCTTGAACAATGGTTTTTTAGGATCACGAAATACGCTGACAGGCTCCTCGAGGGACTAGATAAAATCGACTGGAGTAAAAGGGTAAAACTTGCTCAGAAGGCTTGGATAGGCAAGAGTGGGGGAATGATGATCAAATTTGGAGACTATGAGGTTTTTACTACACGCCCCGATACTTTAAATGCCGTTACCTTCCTTGCTACCTCAAAGCTATATGAGGAAGGTAGTAACGAAAAAGTGGGGAAGTTTAGCGGTAAATATGCGGTTGATCCTTTAAGCGGCAAAAAACTTCCTGTTTGGGATACGAATTACGTTGCTCCAGATTATGGAACAGGAGTGATAATGGGTGTTCCTGCACACGACGAGCGTGATTTAGAATTTGCTAAAAAGTATAAGATAGATATAGTTGATAAAGAACCTGACGAAAGTCTCTGGGAGGAAATCGAGAAGAAGAGATGGGGAAAACGCCATACTAACTATCATTTAAGAGACTGGTCGGTGTGCAGACAAAGGTACTGGGGCCCTCCAACCCCAATGATAAATTGTGGCAAGTGTGGTTGGCAACCGGTGCCTGAAAAAGATCTGCCGGTACTACTTCCTACTATATCAGACTATAAACCTGAAGGCTCAGGAAAAGGGCCATTGGCAAATCACCCTGAATTTTATAAAACAAAGTGCCCCAAGTGCAGTGGAGAGGCAGAACGAGAGACGGATGTGTTGGATACTTTTGTTGATTCAAGTTGGTATTTCTTGCGTTATCCCTCAGTTGGGTTTGATGAGGCTGCATTTGATTCGGAGATTACTAAAAAGTGGCTTCCGGTTAGCCTCTATTTTGGTGGTGCAGAGCACTCTGTTCTGCACTTAATGTATGCCAGGTTCGTAACCATGGTCCTTCATGATGCCGGATTAATAGACTTCGATGAGCCTTTTCCGAAGTTTTATGCTCACGGATTGATGATTAAAGACGGTGCCAAGATGAGTAAAAGTAAGGGAAATGTGGTCAACCCGGATGAGTATGTAAGAAAATTTGGTGCGGATGTTTTAAGGCTTTACCTTGCATTCATGGGCCCTATGGATGCTTCCCCGGATTTCAGAGATTCGGGTATGGAGGGTGCAGCTAGATTTTTAAATAGAGTTTGGAATTTATACTCCGATGGTGGTTCGGCACTTTCTACTGCTGGCGCCGGCCTGCGGCCTATTACGAAAGATGCCTCACTTGCCATTCGAAGTAAATTACACCAGACCATAAAAGGGGTTACAGAGGATATAGAAGAGTTCAAATATAACACCGCAATTGCCAAAATTATGGAGTATGTAAATGTACTTTACGAGTATCGAGTATCTGATATCGGGTATCTAAAGCCCCTGGTTTTGCTTCTGGCTCCTTTTGCACCGCACTTAAGCGAGGAATTATGGGTAGAAGTACTTGGCCAGCCGTTCTCAGTCCATCAGCAACCCTGGCCAAAATATGATTCAAAATATATCGTTCAGGATCAAGTTATAATTGTTGTTCAGGTGAACGGGAAAGTACGGAGTCAGTTAAAAGTTAAAAGTGAAAAATCAAAAGTTAAAGACGAAATCTTACGACTTGCAAAAGAGGATGAGAAAGTCTCAAAATGGCTTAAGGGTGAAAGAATTAAGAAAGAAATTTTTGTTGCAGGTCGCTTGGTTAACTTCGTCGTCTAAATCGCGAGGAATTCTTCTGACTCTTCTTTTTGGAGTTATTCTGGTCGGTTTTGGCGTCTTCTTTTTCAAAAGTGGGTTAGGTAGCCCTTCAACCAAAGTTGAGGTCTTAGAAGCTACTACAGAGAGCCAGGGAAATAGGGAAATGGTCGTAGAGATAGCGGGAGAGGTTGAGAAACCCGGGGTTTATAAACTGCCGGGTGGATCAAGAGTCGATGATCTTTTGGCGGTTTCCGGGGGGTTGGGGGCTAACGCAAATCGCGACTGGGTAGAGAAATATTTAAACAGGGCAGCAATGTTGGTCGACTCCCAAAAAATCTATATTCCTTCGCAATCGGAGGCTTTGAGTGCTAAAGAAACGGGAGGGGATCAAAGTGTATCAGCAGATTTTTCGGGTCAGGGGAGTGGTGGTACCAATATTAATACAGCAAGCCTTTCGGAGCTTGATAAATTGCCGGGAATTGGTCCTGCTTACGGCCAAAGCATCATTGATCACAGACCTTACTCAACTAATGAAGAATTAGTGTCTAAAGGCGCTTTGAAGAAAAGTGTATATGAAAAAGTCAAAGACCTGGTTAATGTTTATTAGTCTGGTTCTTGTAATAATCTTTCGTTATTTTACAACCCGTCCCGTTTATAAAGACGGTGATTATATAAGAATTACGGCAGCGGTTTTAACAGAGCCGATAGAATATGAAACTTCGCAATATTTAAAACTTTCCGGGTTAAAAGTTTATCTTCCTCTTTTCCCGGAAATTTCTTATGGGGACAAAGTTATCATTGAGGGAGTAGTAAATGATAATAAATTAAAAAGCCCAAAATTAATTTCTGTTAGGGAATCGAAAAGCTTTGCAACACAGTTTAGAAAGAATATTATTTCTTTTTATCAAAGGTCTTTTCCGGAACCCTATGCGGGTCTTACTGGCGGGATAGTTTTGGGGAATAAAAGCGGGTTAACTGCTGATTTTTGGCAAAAGGTAAAAATAGCGGGTGTTGCCCATGTAGTTGTTGCATCCGGAATGAATGTCACTTTTGTAACTTCCTTTTTGCTTAATTCTCTGGCAGTATTTCTTCCCAGGAAGAAACTGATACCCTTTGTGATACTAGGTATTATTTTATATCTGTCTATTTCTGGTTTTGATGCGCCTTTGGTAAGAGCTGCCATAATGGGAAGCTTGGCTTTTTCTGCTCAAGAGACAGGCAGACTTATTTCGGCCTGGCGGGTGCTTGCCATATCTGCTTTGGTTATGCTTGTTTTAAATCCACTCTGGGTTGGCGATATTGGCTTTATTCTTTCCTTTGTGGCAACGGCCTCCCTTCTTCTTTTTGAGAAGGGAATCAGGCAGAGGCTAATGTTTGTTCCCGGGTTTTTGAGAGAAGGCCTGTCTACCTCTCTAGCTGCCCAGATTGGAGTTACTCCGATACTTTTTGTTACATTCGGATACTTTAATATACTGTCTCCGGTTATTAATGCATTGGTTCTCTGGACCGTTCCTTATATTATGATTTTCGGGGCTTTGGGGGGAATAATGCAATCGAAATTAGTACTTTATTTAAGCTATCCTTTCTTATGGTGGTTTTCATTCGTCGTTACTTTATTCAGTTCCTGATTTTACTGGCAGCAGGAATTTGGCTTTCCGCATTCCAAATGCCGGATTCCGCTCTCCATATTATTGCTTGTGATGTTGGGCAGGGGGACGCAATCCTTATTTTTAAAGGGTCAACCCAGATTTTGGTTGACGGGGGGCCTAACAATAAAGTCTTAAGTTGTCTGTCTAGGTATATGCCCTTTTGGGATAGGGAAATAGAACTTGTTGTCCTGACTCATCCGGAGAGAGATCACTACTTTGGTTTGATAGAAGTTTTCAGACGCTACCGGGTCGATAATTTTTTGTCTAACCGGATAGCTTCTGGCGGTCAGGGAGATGGAGTGCTAGAGAAAGAGGTGGGGAGGGAGGGGGTAACACATATTACTCCGGATGTGGGTAAAACAATCAGAGTTGGTTTGATATCTTTAGATATACTTCACCCCGCGAAAGATTTCCAAGGCAAGAAAACAAACGACTACTCGATTGTAACCCTTTTGAAATATAAAGAATTTGAGGCTCTTTTGGCAGGGGATATAGAAGACGCGATTAGCGACTCAATTGCACAAAATTGGAGAAATAGGGTAGTTGAATATATCAAAGTACCTCACCATGGAAGTAAGAATGGCGTATCCGTTAATCTCCTCAAAGCGGTTATGCCTAAAATTGCGGTAATGTCGGTAGGTAAAAATAATAGTTACGGTCATCCCCATGAAGAAGTTCTTGAAATGCTAAAAAATTCGAATGCTAAATTACTGCGAACGGATGAGATGGGGGATGTTGAAGTCGTTACGGACGGGGAGAAGATTTGGATTGAGGATTAAGTTCCTCTTTAATCTTGTCAAGCGCCGCTCCGAATTCAGCGAAAGATTTTACATCCACATTTAAGATACTGCCCAGTTCCTCATCAGTAAAATTAAAATGCCGTCCTTCGTACCCTGTCGCGAGGGCAGATGGCCTTGTTTGGGTATCCAACACCTCAAGTCTATAAATTTTGCTGACGGCCATGGCTGCGACCAATAGACTAAAATCTCTTTCCGGCATAGCGGGAGGATTGTATCATTTTTTTCCCAAAAAGTCTAAAATGGGGAGATGGTCAAAAGCAGGATTATAAAGGCTTTAGAAAAGGCTACAGGGGTAAAAGACTCTCAGGTGGAATTTACTGAAAATGAAGATTTTGGGGACTATTCTACAAATATTGCCTTTAAGGCCAAGGTTTCCCCGGCAGATATAGTTAAAAAGCTCGAAAAGGATAAAGAGCTTCAAGATGTGGTCGAGAAAATCGAAGTTGCGGGTAAAGGTTTTATTAACTTCTGGCTGAAAAAAGATACATTAGTTGATAATTTGATAGAGATTGATAATAGAAAAGAAAAATACGGATCCTCTGAAATCGGTAAGGGTAAAACAGTTGTGATTGATTATTCTTCTCCAAATATTGCCAAGCCTTTTGGAATCGGGCATCTACGATCAACCATAATCGGCCAGGCCTTATATAACCTTTATAAGTTTTTGGGGTATGAAGTGGTAGGAGATAATCATTTGGGGGACTGGGGAACTCAATTCGGCAAACTTCTTTACATGATTGATCTTGAAAAGAAGAAAAATTTTGATATTGAGGAACTTGAAGAATTATATGTTGAGTTTCATAGACTGGCAGAAAAGGATCCAAAGATTGAGGATGAAGCAAGAGCTTGGTTTAAAAAACTGGAAGAAGGAGATAGTGAGGCTAAGAGAATCTGGCAAAAATGTGTCGATGTTTCTTTGAAAGAATTTGACAGAATTTATGAGCTCCTTGGGGTTAATATTGATTTTGCTTTCGGGGAATCTTACTACTTAAGTGAGATGAAGGCTATGATAGATAACCCTTTGATTAAAAAGCATCTATCCCAAGGCGAGGATGGGGCAAAAATTATCGATTTGGCTAAATTCGGGATTAAAACTCCCTTGATGTTTCTCAAAAAAGACGGGGCGACAACTTATGCAACCCGGGATTTGGCAACTATTATTTTCAGAGCCAGAAAGTGGGATCCTGACATAATCATTTACGAAGTTGGTACCGAGCAGTCCCTGCATTTTCGACAGCTTTTTGCGGCAGCAAGACTTCTGGGACTGGTTAAAAATAAAGTTGAATTTGTTCATACGGCCCACGGATTATATTTGGCGCCAGACGGCAAGAAGTTTGCCACCAGGAAGGGGAAGACAATAAAACTTGAGGAAGTTTTAAATGAAACGATAGAAAGAGCCAAGAAATTGGGGAATGATAATGAAGAGGTAGCGGGGCAAGTCGGAATCGGAGCCATAAAATATTTTGATCTGATGCACGCGGTCGGGAGCAATGTAGTTTTTGATTGGGAGAAAATGATGAATTTGGAAGGCAATTCCGGGCCCTATCTGCAATATACAGTTGCCAGAATAAACTCTGTTCTTGCTAAGAGCGGGGGAGTAAAGAAGTTGAAAGATACAACAGATATAAATGATGAAGAGATGAAAATTTTGAGAAGTTTGATCCGATTCCAAGAGGTTATTATCAATGCCGCTAAAACTTACTCACCCAACCTTTTGTGTAACTATTTGTTTGACTTGGCCCAGAAATTTAATACTTTTTACAATAAGCATAAAATTATTGACGGGGGAAACGAAGGCTTTAGAGTTGTTTTAACTTCTTGTGTTGGCCAGGTTCTCAAAACTAGCCTCGGGCTTTTGGGAATCGAGGCTCCTAAGAGAATGTAAAAAATCAAACAGCCTACCAGGTTACGAATTACTCATCGTAATAGATAGGCTGTTCAGCGATGTAAAAAGGATTATGGGTTCACGCTGACGAGCTTGGCGATGCCGAATGCTATAGCGATAACCCAGATCCACCACGTTACATAGAAGAAGTTTTTAATAGCAGTTATTAGACTTCTCCTCTGGTTAGGTGAAAACAACATTGGAACCTCCTTTATTCAGAATGTTATTTGAACGCTTTGGGGCAAATTATAATCTTTTACCTTTTTATTGCAAGTTTTTCTGCCTTTTCAATCTGTGTTAGAATACTCAAAGATGAACTACAAGCTTACAAAGCTTACAAATGGTCTCCGGGTTTTGACGGTTCCGATGGTGCAGAGTGAATCTGCTACTTTGACAATTTGGGTCAAAACCGGCTCCAGGAACGAGGATAAAAAAGTAAACGGGATATCTCATTTTCTTGAACATATGGTTTTTAAGGGGAGCAAAAAGCGCCCTACGGCCAAGGCGATTTCCGAGGTTGTTGACTCAATTGGGGGAGAATTTAATGCTGCAACCTCCAAAGACTGGATGAATTTCTATATCAAAGCCCGAAACGCGCATCTGGCAACTGCTTGTGATGTGTTAAGCGATATGGTAATTAACCCTCTTTTGCAGGAAGAGGAGATTGAGAGGGAAAAAGGAACCATAATTCAGGAGATTGCGATGTATGAAGATACCCCGGTTATGAAAATCGGGGATGTTTTTGAGGAGCTTGCTTTTGAGGGGAACCCTCTGGGTTGGGATACAGCTGGCACCAAAAGTAGTGTGAAGCGGATAGTCAAAAATGATATCTTAAGTTATAGAAAGAAATACTATGGTTATCCCAATATACTAATTTCAGTTGCCGGCGGAGTTACCGAAAAAGATGTCGTAGAGCTTGTTAAAAAGAACTTTCAATCACCAATTACTCTGGCAGAGCCAGATCCTGCTTTGCGGGACAATTTTAAAAATTCCCAAACAAAGCCGAGAGTAAAGCTTAAAACAAAAAAGACCGATCAGAGCCACTTCATTCTGGGTTTTATGGGGGACGGGAGAAATTATGAAAATCGGTATGCCCAAGGCGTTTTGGCTACAATTTTGGGCGGGGGGATGAGCAGCCGGCTTTTTATTGAGGTAAGGGAGCGCAGGGGATTGGCATATGCAGTTAAAACCGGAATCGAAAGGTTTCAGGAGACGGGGTATATGAGTACCTATGTGGGGACCGATCCTAAAAAAGTGGATGAGGCCATAAGTGTAGTACTTGAGGAGTATTACAAAATCCGAAATTCGAATATCGAAATCCAAAACTCTGAATTAACAAAAGCAAAGGAGTATCTTAAGGGGCATCTTGCGCTTGCCTTGGAAGATACCTCTTGTGTTAATTCTTTCTTTGCCGAGCAGGCATTATTCTTGCCAGAAATTTTGACTCCGGAGGAAGTTTTCAAGAAGGTTGACCAAGTAAAGTTGGAGAATGTTTACGCCGAGGCCCGTCGTCTTTTTACCCCCTCCCGCCTTAATCTGGCTGTGATTGGTCCTTACCAAGACGAGGAGAAATTTGTAAAATTGCTGAAATAGTATTGGTCGGGGTGCTGGGAATTGAACCCAGTGTCTCTAAGTCCCGAACTTAGCGTGATACCGATTCACTACACCCCGTTTCGTGTGCTCCTGGCCAGAATCGAACTGACATCAATCGCTTAGGACGCGACTACTCTGTCCGTTGAGCTACAGGAGCCTGGCTTGTATTTTACCATTTACAGAAGTAAATGGCCAAGCTCTGCTTACACTATTTAATAGTTAATGAGTATAAATTGGGGAGGGAGGAGTTACTTCCTAAATTGGTGAGAATCAGGATTTTGCTCGAATTACTCAAAGGATATGCAAAAGGGGAAATGTAAGCTCCTTTATAGACTTCCTGCCTGTTTGTTCCGTCATAATCCATTATTGTAACTTTTCCTTCTTCGGCTAAAAGGAGGTGGCGGCTGGTGGGTAACCAATGGGGTTTGATATCACGGTCAGTTATTAAGAAATTTCGATCCTCCTTGATATCGTAAACATATGTTCGACCATCTTTTATATCCCTTTCCTGTTTTTGGGTAGAGGCGCCGGGAAGGGGGGAGACAAGCCCTTCGGGTAAGGTTGCCGAAGCGCTGGCTGTGTAAAGAATCATAGTCTCGTCGGGAGAGGGAATAAGCGAAGAACTTCTTTGTAGGAATACCTCGGAGATTTGGCCGGGCAGGTTTTTGCCAAGTGATGCCAACCCGACTTTTTTTTCTTCCTCCCAACCGGAAATTATCGCAGATTTTCTTGAGGCGATATTTGTTCTTTGGGATTGCGGTGTAAATAAAGTCGATTGCAATAGAAAGATACCTTGTGATGTTGTTAAGAGTATCTCATTTCCGTTGGGAGAAAATTGAAATGTGGAACCATCCAAATTTCCGTCTGTTACTCTTCTTGGTTCTCTGCCGAATCCCAAAGGCAAGTTGGCAACATCAATTACCCAGAGGCCCTCGGAATCTATATAGGCAATTTTACCTCCGCCCTCCGACTGGATGGGTCCGTCCGCCCCTGAAAAAGTAATTGGGGAAAGGGAGGGGGCAGTTTTGAAAAGCGAGGCATCAACCTGGGTCACAATTTCTTTTTCGATAGTCAGCCTTTTGTACCAGGAGGAGAACCCCTCGCGTCTTATTTCAACGTCGTAAGTCCCGGGCGACAGGGGAATATTGGCGTTTGTTGCCGCGGATAAATCACCGTTTATATAGATACTGGCTCCGTCGGGCTCGGATTTGATTACCAGAATGCCGTTTGGCAGGAACTTGAAAGTTTTGAGATTGAATCTGTAGCCTCGGGCATAGAAGGCTACAAAAGTCCCCACTACCCCAACAACAAGGAGGGTGGAAAGAAAAATTGCGACTCTTAGTTTTGTCATTAGCTGGTTTATTATATAATGCGGTCACTATGCTTCGCAAAAATATTGCTATCGACTTGGGGACAGCAAACACTTTGGTTTGGATTGCAGGTGAGGGGTTGGTGGTTAACGAACCGACGGTTGTGGCAATTTCTGCCGATGACAATAAAGTTGTGGCAGTCGGGGAGGAAGCCAAAAAAATGCTCGGGCGAACGCCTGAGGCGCTTATTGCCAGCCGGCCAATGAGGGATGGGGTAATTGCCGATTATCAGGTGACGGAGGCAATGCTCAAGTATTTCATCGGCAAGGTTGTGGGCAGATTCCAATTTTTCAAGCCCAATGTGATGGTCTGTGTGCCCGCAGGTTGTACCCAGGTTGAGAGACGGGCCGCACTAGATGCGACACTGTCGGCCAGTGCGGCTCATGCATATTTAATTGATGAACCTTTGGCAGCTGCAATCGGGGCGGGAATTCCTGTTTCGGCGCCTTCGGGGCACATGATTGTGGATGTCGGCGGGGGATCAACCGAGGCTGCTGTTATCTCTTTGGGCGGGGTGGTAACTCACAAATCAGTCAGAATTGCGGGGAACAAAATTGATGAGGCAATACAAAATTTCTTAAAGAAAAAATACAATCTTATTATTGGAGATACGACAGCGGAGGATGTAAAACTCAAGATCGGTTCGGCAGTTCCTCTGGCAAAAGAGGAGAAACTGGAGATTTCAGGCCGTGATCTTGTTTTTGGCCTTCCCCGAAGCGTAGTTGTAACTTCCGACGAAATTACGGAAGCTATGAAGCCAGTTCTTCTTCAGATAATCGGGGCGGTCAAGGGAGTTTTAGAAGACACTCCGCCCGAACTTGCAGCCGATATAATAGATAAGGGGATTGTTATGAGTGGGGGATCCTCACTTCTTAGGAATTTTGATAAAATGTTAACAGAGGAAACGGGTGTTCCTGCTCATGTTGCCGATGAACCCCTTCTTTGTGTTGTCAGGGGGACCGGTTTGGTCTTGGAAAATATCGAGCTTTGGAAAAGAAGCGTAAGTACCAGAGGCTAACTATAGGGTTTTGATGTATGGTGCTAGAAAATATAACTATGGGAGGACTAATTAGCAATTTTCAATTAGCAGTTTTCAATCGATTTTCAATATTGCAATTTTAAATATTTAAACACTATAGTAACGGCGGTTTGTTATAAATAAGATGTTAATCGAATGAGGATAAGACTTTAAGGAAGGTATTTGTAAATTGAGCAAAAAATATCAACAACTTGATAGTATTTAGTATATAGTATACTGGGTATAGATGTTTATAGTATTATTAGATTGTCGATGATTGGTGGTTGATGACGCCTCTCGACTATAAGATGAAAGCTTTTGCGGAAAAAATGAGGCTATTTGGGCAAATATCAAAAATTATAAGTTAAAAGTTAAAATTTAATGAAAAAAAGTAAAAAAAATACCCATCAAAAAGACCGAAAGATTGTTGATATTCTTGGAATTGGTGTGGATAGCACTGAGCTCGTCGAAGTGCTAGCGGGCGTGGAAGAAAAAATATCCGATAGTCAGAAATTTTATATAGTTACGCCTAACCCCGAGCTTGTCCTGAGCGCAACGAAGAACTCGGCGTTAAAGCAGGCAATGAATTCTGCCGACTTTGTAATTCCTGATGGGGTTGGACTTAAATTAGCGGATTCTTCCTTAAAAATTATCAAAGGCAGAGAGTTATTTTTGGATTTGATAAAACTTGCCAAAAAGAAAAGGTGGAAAGTGTTTCTTCTTGGGGGGCTAGGTAGCGAAGCCGAGCTTGCAGGCAAAAAACTTGGCGCGAAATATTTCAAAGGTCCAAAGTTGAACAATGAGGCAGAGTCTATATCAAAAGTTGATAGTAAGTTACAGATCGATGCTGTCAAACAAATAAATAATTTTAAGCCTAATCTTCTTTTTGTGGCTTTTGGAAATCCGAAACAGGAAATCTGGATTCAAAAGAATCTGCCCAACCTTGATATTGGCGGGGCCATGGCTGTGGGGGGAACTTTCCGCTATGTAGCAGGACTTTCTAAGCTTCCACCTAAATGGATGGAGAGGGTAGGTCTTGAGTGGCTCTATCGGCTTATCACCGAACCCTTTAGGATTAAAAGAGTCTGGAATGCAGTTGTCGTTTTTCCTCTTAAAGTTTGGCTGTCCAGACTTTAGCGAATGATTCTTTTGCTCTATACAGACGGCCTTCGACTGCGCGGACGGAAATATCCATTACCTTAGCAATTTGGTTGTAAGACATACCTCTCCAGTACCTGTACCAAAGAAGCTTTCTAACATTGGTAGGGAGGAGATTGAGGCAAGCGTTTACATTATCACGGAGATCATTAAGTACCAGTCTTTCTTCGGGGGAGATATTATCGGCTTCAATAAGAGACATGGCCTTGAGAGTGGGGACAATGATGTGGGACCTTTCGTGTATTTGGTCACGGTAGTAGTCGGCGATTTTGTTTAGGGCGATACGACAAAGCCAGGTAAAATAGGTACTTTTGTATTTAAAGGTCTTAAATCCTTTCCAGGCTGCGATGACTGTTTCCTCAAAAACTTCTTCGGTGACCTCTGGCTTGGCCCCGATTCTTTTGGCTATGAATCTAAAAAGCGGCGTAGAAAATTTTTTGTGAAGGTCTTCGAAGTGTGGGTTTTGAGACATTATTGCGACTAATAAAGTATATCATGGGTGTAACTGAATTTGCACTTTCCAGAATTGGCTTGGGGGTTGGCGGGCAAGAAAGGGTGAGATCCGTAGAACCCAGCGAATTTGCCCATTTTGGAAGTTTTGGTGATTTTGGATTGGTTGAGTTGGCCCTTGATGGGGGAGTTTATCTTAATGTCGATCAACTTCGATTGTTTAAAGAGCGTGACGGGATGAAAGGGTGTTTTGTAGAAAGACAGAAAGATGGAAGATATTTGCTGAATGTGAGAAAATAGCTTCTTGATATGGATGCGAAAGATTACCTGTCAGGTTTTTCCAAAAAACTTGAGCCATTTGCTGCGCGTTTTTTTGACCAAAAAATAAAAGAAGCACTCAAGATTGATCCCTTTGCTGCAGATTCGCTTCAAAAACTTCAAAATTATATGTATGGGGGGAAAAAGGTAAGAGCAGCTCTGGCCGCTTTGGGTTACCAAATTGCTGGAGGAAAGGATTTTGAGAAAATTCTCCCGGCCTGTCTGGCAGTTGAGCTTGTTCACAATGCCCTGATAATTCATGATGATTTTATAGATAACGATATTGAAAGAAGGGGGAAACCAACATTGCACACGATTTATTCAAAAGGCAGAAATGCTCATTATGGGGCTTCTCAGGCGATAGTTGTGGGAGATATTGCGATTTTTATGGGGCAGGAACTTCTTTCTAAAACTGGGCTTCAGAGTGATTTGGTCGCCCGAGCAGTTTGTGCATTTAACAGACTTTTGCTGAATACTGGGTACGGAGAGTTTTTGGATGTTGCTTTTGACTATAAGGAGAATATCACTTGGGATGATGTACTAAAAGTCAGAAAGTATAAAACGGCACATTATACGTTTGTAATGCCCCTGACAGTCGGAGCAATTTTGGGAGGGGCTGATAAAGCTAAATTAGGATTGATAGAGAAATATGCGGAGCCTGTGGGAATTGGTTTCCAGATTCATGATGACATTTTAGGTGTGTTTGGAGACTCTGAAATTACAGGGAAAAGTAATAATTCAGACATCCGGGAAGGGAAAAAGACACTTTTATTTTTTAAAAGCTTGGAACTGGTGAAAGGAAAGGATCTTCAGTTTTTCAAAAAATGGTATGGGAGAAAAGACTTGGATAACAAGAAGATTGAGAAGCTGAGACATCTAATTGATTCTTCGGGATCATTAGAATATTCTCATAGGGTAGCCCGTGAATATGTCCGAAAAGGCAAAACCCACATAAATAAATTAACGCCAGATAGAGATTTGCGGGAAACGCTTTATACTTTTGCTGATTATATGATTACGCGTACTAAGTAGTGATATAATTTTGCCATGTCAAATACGAATATAACTCTCCCCAAAGGTACGGTAATTCCGGATCATATTGCCATGATTTTGGATGGGAATCGCCGCTGGGCCAGAGCCAAGGGTCTTGAGCCTTGGAAAGGCCATTTTTACGGCTATAAAGCGTTGGATAAGCTGGCGCATGCTGCCAGGCGGCTTGGGGTTCATACTTTTACAGTTTGGGCTTTTTCAACCGAGAATTGGGAGCGGCCAAAGCACGAGATTGACGAAATAATGAACATTTTCAGACGCGGCCTCAAAGAAACTGAAAGGGATTTCCATAAAGAAAAAGTTGCCCTTGTTCATCTGGGCAGGAAAGACAGATTGCCGGAAGATATCAAGAAGGAACTGGCAAGGATTGAAAAAGAAACTGCTAAATATGCCTCAAATCATATTTTTAACATCGCAGTTGATTATGGAGGAAGAGACGAGATAGTTCGGGCAGTCAAAAAGATTGTGGCTGACAAGGTTCCGATGGGGGATATTGATGAAAAAACATTTGAAAAATACCTTGATACTTATGGCCAACCGTATCCCAATCCGGATCTTTTTATCAGAACCAGCGGAGAGCAAAGAACAAGCGGACTCCTTCCCTGGCAGATGGCCTATTCCGAGTTTTATTTTGAGCCCGAGCACCTGCCTGATTTTACCCCCGGTAAACTCAAGGAGGCGATTTTGGATTATTCCCGACGTCGAAGAAGATTCGGGGGGAGTGATGTAGTGGAGCATTTTTCCTTTGACCCCAAGATTTTAGCCCGGCTTGAGCTTAAGTGGTGGCGGCTCAGCAAAGTGCCCTACGGAGTAAGTTTTATGAATTATGCGGTGGAACACATTCGAAGACAGTACGGCCTGTCGAAAAAATTAGCCAAAAAGGCGGCCAAATATACATTTGAAGCAGTTGTTTTTCAGGAAAAGGAAAAGTGGGACAAAGCCAAGACTTCGCTGAAGAAATTTTATGCGCTTATTAAAGATGAAGTCAAACTGGCATTTGAACCGGAGATTGTTGCCTCACTTGAGATTCAAATCAGGAAGGAAAGGGGAGAGGTTGAAGAAACAACCAAAGAACATCTGGCCGAAGTTTACAGAATTTCTCTTTTTCAGGCGGCTAAGGCGGCTCACTTGAGGGTTTTGGCCAATGTTGAGCGCAACAAAGGCAATTGGGGGAAGGCCGAGGATTATTTGGAAAAGTACTACCACGCATTAAAGGAACGTGTTGCCTAAAAACTTGATTCATCCCTTATAATATATATTAAGGAGGTGAAAGAATGATAACTGCCCGGTCTCCTTGAAATTAGTTTCGGTTAAACTATAAAAAATATCCGCTTTTTGACTCTTTTATCAATCTTCATAAAAAGAGGGTTGGTTTTTGTATGTTTTTTTGCAAAATGGCCCTTGACACACATGTTGCACTTTGATATTTTCTGACTAAGAAAGATAGATGACAGGCAGGGGAGTATATAAAAGTGGAACCAAATACTAAAAAGAAAGTCAGACTTGAAGACCTTCCGGATTTACTCACTGTTCGAGAAGTGAGTGAACTGCTTCGCGTTTCGCCCTTAACTATTAAAAGATGGGGTAAAAGGGGTAAACTTCCGGCAATTAGGATTAACTCCCGTGGGGACCGGCGCTACAAAAAGGAAGCCGTCCTGTGGCTTCTGGGAATGCAAACTAAAGAGGAGTAGAGTATAATAAAGTCTGCTTTCTAAATTTTTTATTTCCATGGAGAAACTTATATTGGCTGCGATTAGTGGAGGAGTACCGGCGGGGACAATAACGCTCCTTTTGCTTCTGCCTTTTGTGGCTTTTGTTATCGCCTTTTTCCGAAATATTATTGGAATCAGGGGATTTGGAATTTTTTTGCCGGCAGCGCTCTCCGTTGCCTTTGTTGCCACTGGCCCTGTTGTCGGTATTGGTCTTTTTCTAGTCATTGTTGCCGTATCGACCGTAGTCAGGATGCTTTTGAGGAAATTTAAAGTCAAGCTTCAATACCTGCCCCGGATGGCTTTTATTCTCTGGGCGGTTGTGGTGGCAGTTCTTTTTGGCTTGCTTTTAATGCCTGCCGATGTTCCCGTTTTTGCAATTCTTATCATGGTTCTTTTGGCCGAGGATTTTATTAGAGTTCAGCTTGGGAAAAGCGTTAAAACGGCTTTGAATCTGACTGCAGAAACCCTCATCCTTTCTCTTATCTCCTTTTTCTTTCTAACTCTCAAGCCGCTCCAAACATATGCGCTGGGGAATCCCGAAATTGCCCTTATTGCAACCGGTTTTGCAGATTTGCTTTTGGCAAGATACTCGGGTTTAAGGCTCATGGAGTTTATTAGGTTTAGGAAATTGATTTCCTCAAAATGAAAATCTCTTCAATTTTAGGGTTAAATGCCAGGACGCAGGCGTATGCCTATAAATACAATACCCACAAAGGCAAAAAGATCGCTGATTCAAAACTCCAGACGGCAAGGGTTTTGAGAAAGGCGGAAGTGGCCCACCCCGGGATATACAAAAAATTTAAAGTCGAAAATGATGTTTTTGATTTTGATTGGGGATCTTTACCCGACAGCTTTGCTCTAAAACCCAGTCGGGGCTTAGGTGGAGAGGGAATTGTGATTGTCAAAAAAAGATCTCAAGATAAATCCGGATGGATTACTACCCAAAGGAGAAAAGTAACTCCTGAAGATTTAAAGCTCCACACGCTGGATATTCTGGAAGGGGCATATTCGATGGGGAACGTTCCAGATACTGCCTTCGTTCAGGAATATGTGGGCAGACACAAGGCTTTTAGGAAATGGGCCTTTCGGGGGACACCCGATATCAGGATTATTGTTTTTAATAAAGTTCCGGTGATGGCGATGCTTCGCCTTCCCACAAAAGAATCTGGTGGGCGTGCCAATCTTCATCAGGGAGCCATTGGAGTCGGAGTCGATATTGCGACGGGGATAACAACAAAAGCCATTTGGCACGGGGAACAAATTGTCTACAAACCCGGCACCGAAAGGAAGCTTCGGGGAATAAAAATACCCGGCTGGACCCTAATTTTGGAGACTGCGGTAAGGGCGCAGATTGCATCGGATTTAGGGTTTTTGGGTGTAGATATCGTTCTTCACCCGGAAAAAGGCCCCATGGTTTTGGAATTAAATGCTCAACCTGGTCTTCAAATTCAACTTGCCAACCAAGAGGGCTTGAAGAAAAGATTGGAAAGGATTGAAGATCTTGAAGTAAGGGACGGGGAGCACGGAGTCAAAATTGCCAAGGCGCTTTTTGCGGGAAGGTTTACAGATAGAGTAAAAGCCGAAGAGGGAATTAAAACCATTAAAGCAGTTGAGGAGGTTAAAGTTTTGGATGCGATGGGAAATAAAGTGGTAACTCTGGCCAAGATTGATACCGGCGCTTGGAGTTCATCGATTGATAGAAAGTTTGCCAAAGATCTTGGTCTACTTAAGAAGAATAAAGTTCTTTGGTATAGGAAGAAGCTAAGCGCATTGGGAGATGAACAAAGACCAGTGATACCACTTTCACTTTGGTTGGCTGGCAGAAGAATTAATACTAATGTCACGGTGGCAGACAGAGGACAGCTGAGATATCAGTTATTGATAGGAAGGATGGATTTGCAAGGATTTTTAGTAAGCCCAGAAATAGATCCGGATAAACTCAGGGAGGCAAAGTGGATATAATACTGCCAAAGTCTATTAAAGAAGCGGTTAAGAAATGTCCTCTAATAATAGGAATTGGGCCGAGTGCTTGGCCAAGGATTATCTCGGGTTATTTCTTTCCTAAGTTCAAAATCCTGTGCTTTAATGATTGTCAGGATAATGAACTAATAAGAAGTGCCGGGATTGAGGTTTTTTCTCAAAAGGAGGTTGATCCGTCTCTTGAACTGTCCCCGGTAACCCCAGGAAATATTATTTCTACCGACATAGCCAAAAAATATCTGGAAGGAATTGGTGAGCCATTTGTTTTTCTTGTTTATAAATCAATGGGCAAGCTTGAGAAAGTTTGTGAAGAAAATGGCTGGAAGTTTATGGGCAGTACCATGGAGGTTAAAGATAAATATGAGAATAAGAAGATCTTTAAAAGTATTGTAAAGGAACTTGGGTTAAATGCTATCCCTGGTGACAATATGCCAATTGGGAGTTTGACCGAAGAAGTGATTAATAAATATCAGAGAGACTTTGGTCAGAAGAAATTGGTTTTGCAAATTGCTGAAGCCACATGGGGAGGGGGAAGCGGAACTTTTTTTATTGAAGATAAAAAAGATGTTGCCAGGTTCCACACAAGAGTTGAGGAAATAAGGGATATTTTGGAATCGAAAAAGAAAAAAATGGAAACGGTGAACATTGCTCCTTTTATAGAAGGGCTTTCTTGCAGCATTCCTTGTTGTGCTACAAAATACGGAACTTTTACGGGATCATTACAAACACAGATTGTTGATATTGATGAGGTGGGAGCAAAACTTTTGAGCCGATCCGGAGTATTTGTAGGGCATGACTGGACATTTGGGAAATTTGCCGAAGATATCCAAAAGCAAGCCACTTATATAGGCCGAAAGTTCGGGGATTATATTTACAGTAAGGGTTACAAAGGAATTTTTGGACTGGATTTAATAGTTGATAATAAAGGTAAAGTTTGGTCGGTTGAGTGTAATCCCAGGGAAACCGATGCATTTCCTCTTATTTGCATGCTTCAGATGGAAAAGGGACTAACCCCCATGCAGGTATTTCATAACTTGGAACACTTAGGGGTTAATTATGAGATTGATTTTGAGAAAGTAGATGAAAGCTACAAAGCGGATTATTCAGCGAGTCAAATTCTAATTTACAACAAGTCGTCGGAGTATGTAATAGACAGAGTGGCTCTACAAGCGGGTGTTTATAGATTAAAAGGTGATGATTTGGAGTTCGTTCGTCCCGGTTTTGCCATTTGGGATCTTAAAGATGAAAATGAGTTTTTAGTGACAGAGGATATTTCGAAAATACCCGGAACTATCTATGACCCCCATGAAAGAATGCTGCGCTTAGTTAAAAAGGGCGGTGTTTTGGAAACAGAGTCAAAATTAAAACGGGAGGCCGCCAAAGCAGTAGAAGTAATTTATAAAAAATTAAGGCTTGTTCCCATCGAAATCGGGTTGGCAGACAAAAGAGGGTTAAGAGTTCTCTTTGTCAAGAAACTTGTTGATGCCAAGAAAAGCCCGGATTTGGAAAAAGCTGATATTGTCAATGTGGTTAAAAATACGGGAAGCGGTTTTTATAGACCGGTTTCTATTTCTTGGAGAAAAAATATTAATTTAGATATGCAAATTTTAGAACAGATTCCATCAAAGCGGGCAAGAAAGCAAATCAGGTCCGATATGGGGAAAATCAGAAATCTGGGAATAGAAATAAAGATTTTTGACGAGATTGCTGATGGGGATTTTGATAAATGGCAGAATCTTTACCGGAAAATAATTGAGTCTAAGGAAAGGGGAGAAGTTATGATTGATAAAAAATGGCTGGGAGAAAAAAAGAAGAAAGGTAAGAAGATTGGTGCGATTTTGGCAGTCAAAGACGGCGAAATTATCGGAGGAGACTTGTTTTTTGAGGTCAACGGAAGACTGGGGGTGGGTTATGGAGTTGCTGAGAGGATTGGGGGACTGGCCGGAGGACTGACTCTTCTTCTTGATTATTTCTTTTTAGAATATGCAAAAAATCATGGGTATCAAGAAGTATCTTTCGGGCAGGATACAAATTTATACGGCTATGATTTATCAACGGGGTTAATCTCATATAAGTTTAAGCTTGGATTTCATCCGGTTCCTGCTAATAAAACCTATTGGGTTTCTACTTATTTTCAGAATATTAGCAAATTTGCTGGTGGTGCATCCTTTTTTACAGGTGATGGTAATGAGCTAAAATTGATTGAGATTAAGGACAATAACTCTAGAGTAAAAATATGAGCGAATCTACTCTCAACCCTGAAATAAAAGAAATTGAGCCTAGGGTAAAGGTTCTGATAATTGATGTCCAGCCGGGGACAAAGCAGAACGTAAGAATTTCTCAAGAGCTATTTGGGAGCGATGCGGATTCCATTGAAAAGTTTTCGCAGCTCGCGGTTACGAGTATTCATTCGCCTAAACGGGACGTCGAACCCGATTTTAATGAAAGGGAAAGAAAGTCCTTACTCCACATTCCGGATTCTGTAGAAGATTTTGCGGCTATTGTAGTTACAGGTAGTCCGTATGCGGCCTATCCCAGGGATACAAAAGAAGGCCTTTTCCTGGCGAACTGGAAAAATGAACTTTTTCGTTTTATCCGTGCCGCAAATGAGCACTCTGTCCCTTTTTTGGGAATATGTTTTGGTGAACATGCCTTGGCAGAAGCCCTGGGGGGTAAGGTTGTTAAAATGAGAAGCAAGAAGGGCGCGGAGGTAGCTGAAAGAGCTTGGGGTGAGATTAGAAAAGCACCCGCTGCAACCAACGATCCGCTTTTGAAAGATTTACCATCAAAATTTGTTGCACCCGAAAACCATGAGGATATAGTTGCCAGACTTCCTGAAGGTGCAACTTTACTGGCCGAAAACGAATATGGCGTCCAGGGCTTTCGTATTGGGAATTCTTGGGGATTTGAATTTCATTCGGAAAGGAGACCAGACAAAGTAAAAGATTTTTTTAAAGATAAAGAAAACCTAGACGAATTGAAGCGGCAAGGCAAGAAACCCAGTGCTATCCAAAAATTGGGAGAAAAATACGATGCCACTATCAGATCAATATTTTCAAACTTCCTCAAGCTAGCCTGGTCCGGAGTTCAATGACATCCTCTCCGCAACAAATTGCGGGGTATTCTTGGATACTGCTATTATAGAGTATAATATAGGATAATGAAGAAAATTTTAATCCTAACTTCTCGATACGATAAAAGAAAGAAAAAGCTTATTAAAAACATATCACAGCTTTTTCATGGACAAGCAGATGTTAAATTGGATTTTTTAGAGAACTTCGCTAGCATCATTTCCAAGAACAAATTACAAGGTTATATATCTGGAATTCGATTATCTGCCTTTAATTTTGTCTATTTTAGTGGCAAAAAGGCTTTCCTTACAGCTCCTAAAGCTATTGCAATGTGCCTTCAATCAAGTAGCATTCCATTTTTAGGCTACACCTCTTATACGGGGAACAAATTGACGAGCATTTCTAAGCTTGCACAAGATAATATTGCTATTCCGGATACTGTATTTTGTTCCGCTTCTTCTACTAATCAAGCCGATCTAGATTTCATCAAAAAACTGGGTTTTCCAATTATTATAAAAAAACTCAATGTTCATCAAACGAAAGGTATATATGTTGTTAAAACAGAAGAAGAGTTGAAAAAATTTCTGGTAAAACATCCTGATGAGCAATTCCTATTCCAGAAATTTATTAATATCTATCAAGAATACAGAATTTTAGTTATAGGAGGCAAGGCAACCTCAGCTCATACAAAAGTCTTAAGAAGTTATAAAGCAAAAAAAGTTGGATATATTAATCCAAATGAAGAATATAAATTTATAGATTTAAAATCTCTTCCAAAAAGACTGATAACTGAAGCAGAGAAGGCTGCCAGGGCATTATCTTTAGACATAGCCGGCGTAGATGTATGTACCAATAAGGAAGGTGGAGTATATGTCTTTGAGGCAAACCGCGACCCAGGAATTGGTTCTGAAAAAGATTCTCCAGAAATCCTGGGTCTAGTTAAATATTTTTCTAAAGCTTTGTTTACTTAAGCTCAACTGTTGCGCCAGCAGCTTTTAATTTATCTGCGGCTGCCTTCGCATCTTCAGCTTTAGCATCCTTCAAAATTTCTGCCGGAACCTGTTCAGTCATGCCTTTTGCATCCATAAGTGTTAAGTTTTGATTAATCTCCCTTAGTGCCTTAATGACATTGATTTTATTTGCTCCTGCGTCAGTCATGATGACGGTTTTATTGCCGCCGTCATCAGCTGCTGCCGGGGCTTCTGCCGCTGGGTTTCCTGTTGCCGGGGCTGCTGCAACCGGCATGGCTGCACTAACCCCCAGTTTTTCCTGTAAAGCTGTTACCAATTCTGATAATTCAAGAACTGATAATTTACTTACTTCCTCGACTAATTTTTCTACGGCGGAGCTGGCTATTCCTTTTTTAGCCATGATTACTCACCTCCTTCAGAACATATACCAATTTTTGTAAATTTCCGTTTAGGGTTGATACCAATCTATAGGAAGGGGACATCAAAACTCCTAAAAGTTGTCCCAGAAGTTCATCTTTTCCGGGGAGGGCAGACAATTTTGCTAAGGCTTCACTGTCTTGGAAGGTTCCCTCGACCACCCCAACCTTAAACTTCGGTGTATCATGTTCCTTCGCGAATTCTCCTAAAACCGAAAGCGGAGCCATAGGTTCCCCTTCGGCTAAAATTAATGCTGTCTGTCCGGTTAGAACAGTATCTGCCAGGACATCTTTGTCGATTTTTGCGGTTTCACCCGCTCGTTTTAGAAGAGTGTTTTTGACGACCAACATTCTGCCGCCGACTTCTTTTAATCGGGATTTTAGGTCTTGTTGAGCCTTGACGGATAAACCGGAGTAATTTACTAAAACGACGCTCTTTGCGCCTTGAAGCTCTTTGGTGAGATTATCTACAAATAATACTTTCTCTGCTTTTTTCATATTCCTCGATGCGGCTTATGGGTTTACACTTCGCTCACCACGGCGCACTTTCTTAGGACAGGGCAATTCTAGCAAATTGGTGAAGGATAAACAAGTCTCTTTTTATTTAATACGTTTTGCTCTAGAATTTCTGTATGGCCGACCAGGTACCGGAGTTAGGTTTTGACAAGCTCCGTCAGATCGAGGGAATGACTCCTCAAGAGAGATTCGAACAGGAAGTTTATGAGAAAGTTGATAAATGGCTTGGAACCGGTTATAGGGAGTGCCTTAAGAGGCAGCTTCGAGTCAGTAATCGGGATGAGGCATGGAAGAGGAAAATGGCCGCATTGGGAAGAAATCTGTCGCTTGGCCTGCATGTTTTTGCATTGGATAAAGAGTTTTTGGGAAGTGAAGAATTTACGAAATGGAAGGACAGGATTTGGTCCACTATGTTTGACACAGCCTCTCACGAATCGGTTGTAAACTGCCTGGGTGGGGGAGAGCAAAGTAGAGTTAGGGGTGAGCTCCTCGGCCCGATTTCTGTTTTGACGTTTGCAGATCTTGTCAGAAAGTCGGGGGCAGTTTCTGAATTTAAACTTGGCAGTGTGGTTGCCGATCCCTACACGGATGTTGTACATAGAGTTGACCTGATAATGAATTTGGGCGACAGGGATATTTATGGAAAGGAGTTGACTAGACTGATCCAGCTCAAAACAAACCAAAAAAATCGTATTGAAATTGAAAATCTGAACGGAAATTATTTTTTTGGGGTGAGGCCGACTGTGGGGGGAGAGAGTCTAAGGCGCATGAAGGAGTTGGAGAAATTTCTAATTAGAACAAACCCCAAAAACCCTATCTCGGTAAGTTCATTTTTAGTAAGCGTTCCGGAGTTTGAGAGCGTACATATAAGGAATCCATTTGGTATAATCATGACTGAGCCAAGCGAGTTGGTTGGAGAGTTTAGCTCGGAAGCTTTTAGAACCGGGCTTTTGCCTAAGCAAAAATGAAAAAACAGCTGATTAAAACAAATAAAGAAATTGTCTCATATGATTTTCTTGGAGGCGATGGAAAGCTCCCAAACATGACCGAGTCCTCTTTGCAAGATATTGAAGAATGGATTGATAATCATTTGCCCGATGAAAATTTTGATAAAGAAGATTTGATGGAGCGGGTTAGAGAAATTAGGAAACAAGCCGGAATAATAGATCCCTAAGCTATGGCGAGTCTGGCGGAGGGGCTCATTGTGGATTTGAGGAAAGCTCGAAGAATCTGTTTTTCTCCGCCCAGGGCTTTTATAACAGCTTCTATATTTTCCTGCAGCTGGCTATCTTCCTGACTTACTTTACCGACAACGGTGTGAATTAGCGGGGCTTCCTTTTCCGTTTTTAGAGTAAGAGAATTTCCTTTAAACTTATTTGCATCTTTGGCTAATTTAATAATTGTTCCGTTTTTCGGATTCGGCATTAAGCCCCTGGGGCCTAGGATTTTTGCAAAGGGAACAAGCTTGGGCATAAAATCCGGAGTTGCCAGTAGTGTGTCAAAATCTATCTTTCCCTTTTCTAATTTTTTTACAGTTTCGTCGTTTGCTATTTCGACCTTTTTTTCTTTGCCGGCAAAGTGGGGAAGAGTAGCCTGTGCATTTATTCCTGTCTTTTTGACTACAATATGAAGTTCCATTGTCCCGTCAAATTTTGAATAGGAGGTTTTTTTAATAAGTTTTATTGCCTCCGGAATTTTATATTTTTCACCTGTTTTTATTTTTGCTTTTACCTCTTGGTATTTTTTGCCTCTTACTTTCTCTATTTTTCCCTTCTTCGTCTTTGTTTCGGTCGGTTCGGTGACCTGTGAAACAGGCTCTTCCATGGATACTATTTTTACCCGCTGGCCACCTTTTAAGCCCGATATATGGACTTCTTCCTCCTTGTGTTTCTTGGCCTCTTGGCGGGCTTTCTTTTCACGATAGAGATCTTTCGAGGTTTTTCGCGTTTTTTCTTCAATGTCTGCGACGAATGCTGTTTTAGTTTTTCCCACGTTATTCTGTTTTAACTCCCATTGAACGGGCGGTTCCTTCGACAATTTTTATTGCCGCTTCAATATCTTTGGTGTTAAGATCGTCCAGCTTATCCTGGGCGATTTTTCTAATCTGTTCCTTTGTCAGGGTTCCGACCATTTCTCGGGGCATATTTCCTGACCCTTTTTCCAGTCCCAAGGTTTTTTTAATCATGTCGGAAACAGGGGCCTTTTTGGTTATAAAATCGAAGGTTCTATCCTCGTAAATTGTAATTACTGCGGGGACAACCTCTCCTTTTTGAGAGGCGGTTTTGTCGTTATAGGCTTTGACAAAATCCATGATGGCAACACCGTGTTGTCCTAAAGCTGTACCGACAGGAGGAGCTGGAGTTGCTTCCCCCGCTTTGAGGTTGATTTTAACTACAGTTTTAACTTTCTTGGCCATATTTCCCGACCTTTTTTGGGTCTGCCTCAAGATCTACTCGAGGTGAAAGTATTGTATCAAAGTTATATAATTTCTTCAATGACAGAAGATAAAGAATTAGTACCCGGGATATACACACGCAATGTGGCCAGTGTTCCCCCGGACAAAATAGGCTGGAAAACATTGGAGGATTTGCGAAAGCTACCCGGCGTGGAGACATCTTTGGAAGAGAGGCCCGGCGAGAAGCCGCGAGTTAAAATAAGGGTCAATACAATAGTTTTGCCCCCGGTAAAAGGGAAGAAATCTTAAACTTTCTGTATCTGCAAGAAGTCGAGCTCAACAGGAGTTTCCCTGCCAAAAATTGAGACCAAAACTTTGACTTTCCCCTTTTCTTCATCCATTTCGTGGATTGTTCCCAAAAAATCGGCAAAGGGACCATCTGTGATTTTGATTGCTTCCCCGACTGTAAATTTGGTTTTAAATCTTGGAGCCGGAGAGCTGACGAATTTCTGGATATTGGCAACCTCGCTGTCGGAGAGTGGCGTGGGCTTTGCACCTGTTCCCACAAAACCCGTGATTCCTGCCGTGGTTCTTACGGCAAGCCAGGTGGGATCGTCGAGAATTATTTTAATAAGAAGGTACCCCGGGAAGATTTTTTCTTTGATTGTGGATTTTTTGCCCCCTCTTATTATAATTTTGTCCTGTGTGGGAACAAGCATCTCAAAAACCTTTCCCTCTAAATTCATTGTTTCGACTCTTTGGCGTAGGGTTTCCATGACCCTGACTTCGTGGCCGGAAGAGGTGTGAACTACATACCATCTGGCTGTCGGGTCCTCTGTTTTTGAAATAACGATATGGCCGGGGATTTTCTTGCTCCCAGTGCCTCGTTCTGAAACTGCATTATCCGTATCCATTATTTTGAAACGATCAATTCTAAGGCTTTGGTGAAGAGGTAGTCCAAACCTCCGACATAACCTCCAACCGCGGCTGAAACAATGAAAACAATCAGGGTTAGTTTTACCACTTCATCGCGCTTCGGCCAAGTAACTTGGGTTAGCTCGCTTCTGACTTCGGAAAAGAATGTAATAACCCGCTTCACAAGGCCAAATTGTAGCAGATAATTTGGCTTAGGACAAGATAAATTGCTTTGAGATGCTATAATTTGTGGTCATGGCGATCGTAGAACTTGGGGTTGAAGGGTTAAAGAAGGGCGAAATGTATGTTGGCCTCGGTAAAGGAAGAGCACTACATATTACTCCTGACGGAAAGGTGGAAAGTATTGGACTTGGGCGGACGCTTCCTGATTTTGCATATTTAATGTTTCCGTTAGTTATGAGGGTTGTTCCTTCAGAGTTTGAATCGATGGGAGGGTTTGCGGATATTGTAGCAATGGAGGAAATATTGGGCTCGAGGCCTGACGGACCTGAAGTAATTTATAAAAAGACAGGGCCGAGACTTGCAGCAGCCGCGGTTCCTGCGCGACGGCTTGCTAGTGTTTTCATGGAATTGTCACCAATAAAAATAATGCTCGACACAAACCAAATGAGCAAGGATGCTTATAAAAGTCGCAGACTAAAACTTGAGGGTATTATTAAAGAATATTACCCCGGATCTAAAAAATCTGTTGAGGAAAGAGAAAACCCTCTAAGAAAGATTAAACCTTCAACTGGAAAGTATAAGAGTCGGGATGGTATTTCTTTTTGATTGATGAAACTTCCTGATTTTTCTTTCGAAAAGAAGCTCTGGAGAAAGGGTTATAGAGTTGTTGCCGGGGTGGATGAGGTTGGACGAGGAGCGTTTGCAGGACCTGTGGTCGCGGCGGCCGTTGCCTTTGCTCCAAACTCTAAACAACAAACTCTAAACTCTAAAATAAAAATCAATGACTCAAAACAATTAAATTCAAAACGAAGAGAAAGAGCTTACTTTTGGATTAGGAAAAATGCGCTTTGTTACGGAATAGGCAAGGCAAGTGTAGCTCAAATAAACAAGTTCGGGATTAAAAAAGCCACAGAAATTGCTTTTCGAAAAGCAATCAAAAGTGCCAGTATTCGAGTATCTGGCATTCAGTATCTACTGATAGACGCCTTCTATATACCATACGTGCGCGGCTTGCGAAGAAAAAATCAGCTGGCAATTATCAATGGCGATGAAAAGTCAGTTTCCATTGCTGCAGCATCTATCATAGCCAAGGTCTACAGAGATAAATTGATGAGAGTACTTTCGCGGGGGAACAAAAAGTATCACTGGGATAAAAACAAAGGCTACGGGACAAAAAAGCACCAAAAAGCCATAAAGAAATATGGAGCAACAAGGTTACATCGAAACCTCTTTATCAGAAACTTCGTTTCTTCTCAAGTGTGATTGCATGAGCAATCCTATATTTAGCTTCCTTTCTTTTTTCAGCCGGTTTTTTGTAGCGCTCGCGGTCGCGGAATTCCTGCAGAACACCTTCTTTAATGGTTTTTTGCTTGAAGCGGGCGATTAATCTGTCTTCGCTTTCGCCCTTCTTCTTTTTGAGTACGAACATTCAAATTGGTCACCTCCAGGGATACATTCTAGCAGTTATTTGCAAAAACTGGAATTGCCAATTTTGTGGGTTTTAGTGGATTGGGACTATGTTTTCGCTGTGGCTATTGTTGCCCTCGTCGCTTTCGGCAACCTCGTTGTCAACATCGGCGATGGCTTTAGTGGTATAGTTTGCCCAGCCTCCGTAAGTATAAGTGCAAGCAACAATTCTTCCTCCATGGGCTGCAATACTATCGATCCTTTCACGACAGGCATATGAAGGAGCCGAAGTCGTTGCCCACCATTCCCACCAGAATCCGCTGGCGGCCTTATTTCCCTGGTTATAAATTCCGATTTTGACGGTAAAAGCTTCCCCTTGTTTGGGCGGATGATTGAATGAATATTCACTGATGAAAAGATCAGCCATGGGAGTGGGGGTTACAGTCGGGGTTGAAGTGGGAGTGGGAGAAGCCGTTGGGGTTTTGGTTGCTTTTGGGGTCGTGGTAAAAGTAGCCGTTTCTGTGGAAGATGGGGACGGGGATGAAGATGGCGACAGGGATGGTGAGCTTTGAGGAATTTTACTTTTTGACCCGAAAAGATAGGAGGTAAGCCCTACACCAAAAATAACCAGCAACAAAATCAAAGGGGTCAATACCTTTTTAACTTTAGAAGGGGCAGGAGCGGTTGCTTCTTGCTCCATGTGAGAACAAATGTAGTACTAATTTTCCTTAAAGTCAAATTCTTGCCCGCTAGAAAAGGGGACGTGACTGGTCGAGGGGCGGAAATAACAAAAACTAAAAAGATTATTGCTTGCAAAAATTTGCAAATCTTTCTGTTTTTATCCGCACCCTCGACCTTTAAGGAGGAGAAATTATTTAGAATCCGGGCTTGGTAGGGGCTCGTGCTCGAGAGCCATAAGAATGATGCCGAGCGCCTTACGACGTGCCCTTCGCTGCTTGATTTCATCATGCGTTTGTTTGTCATGCCCCTTGGGTTTGCGGCCCGGGTAGCATTCCTTACATTTTTTGTTAAGACCTGATTTTTTGGGCTTACAAATGCACTTGCACATTACCACTCTCCTCTATGATGAATTTTGCTTTGATGTAAAGCTGCGATGTAATTTGTGATTCTAGCACAAATTTTTGTGATATCATAATTTAATGTCCAAGCTTGCTATAGACCGCGAGGCCCTTAAAAAATTCCGTTTGGTGGTTGTTGCTTATTCTTCGGTCCAGCGGGAGCATTTTGCTACCAAAGATGCCTATGAAGCCGAAGTTGAGGTTGAAGAAAGGGCTATTGAGGTTTCGGAGGAAATCCGTAAATTAGGTATTCAAGTCAGAACTCTTCCGGGGGATCAGTATTTCTACACAAATCTTCTGGTTGATAAGCCTGACTTGGTAGTAAATCTTGTGGACACATTAAAAGGCAGAGACCAGCTCCAGCCTTCGGTGCCTGCAGCCTTGGAACTTGCCAATATTCCCTATACAGGAGCGGGAATGGAGGGGCTTATTATCGGCAACAACAGAAATTTAACCAAAAGGCTTTTGATGGCTTATGATATTCCGACACCCCCGTTCCAATTCGTCAGAAGAGCCGGCACAAATATAGACGAGGATTTGGGTTTGCCCCTGATTGTCAAGTTGAACGAAGGCGGGGGGAGCGTGGGAATTGACAATCGTGCAGTTAAGGAGAGTCTCCGGGCGGCGAAGCTCAGAGCCAATAAAATGATCGCCACTTATAAAATTCCGGTTATTGTTGAGAAGTTTATAGAAGGACCTGAAGTTACGGTTGTGGTTTTTGACGACGGAGCAAAAAGACATGTTTATATGGGACAAAAGAAATTCGGGAAAAAAGCTGATAAAAAGCATTATTTTACGACTTATGAGTCTTATGACAGTTTGAGTGCCTATAAATATGTCCCGGTTGATGAAAATATGAAATACGAGATTACGAAACTGGCGGTACGGGCTTTTGGGGGGCTTCAGCATAAGGACTATGCCAAGTTTGATGTCCGGGTGGATAGCGAGACAGGAATTCCTTATTTTACAGACAGTAACCCCAATACTGCCTTCGGGCCGGATACGGGGCTTCCCATGACGGAGGTAATGGCCATGCATGGGGTGAGTTTTGAGGACGCCCTTTCTTCCCTCTTGTCAAAATACGGAAAGGCCATATAATAGGCCTGATATGGAACTTGAGAGGAATCCCACTGCACGCAGATTACTTAAAAAGTTGTTGGATCTTGAGGACAAAATGGTCGGTAAACCCTTTCCTGGGATGAGAAGGGTGAAGCAGATTTCGGTCTATGCCTGTGGACCGGCGACTCTGGAGATGCTTTTTTCGTTTGTAGGTCTTAAGGTTTCCCAAACTTTGCTGATAAGATCAATTCGTGCCCAGAATAAAATTAAACTCTATGGAATTGACGTTAATGATATGGCCAAAGCTGCAGGCATAGCGGGTAAGAAGAAGTTCTCATTTTGGAGGAAACAAAAATCAAGCCTGAATGATCTTTATCTGATAGTTAACAAATATAAATACCCGGTTGGCGTTGAGTGGCAGGGTGTATTTTACGAGAATGAGGATGAGGACAGTGGCCACTACGGGATTATTACCAAGGTTGACAAAAAGTCAGGTTTCTTAAGGATCGCAGACCCCTTTTTTAACGGATTTTTTGGTTATGGAGATGTGGACAGAAAGTTTAAGATTTCGCAATTTCTAAAAAAGTGGTGGGATACGAACGAAGTAAAGGTTGCGGGAACTTCAAAAACCCGTACGGTAAAGGATATCAGGATGATATTTCTGGTTACTCCCAAAGACTCCGTTTTCCCGAAAAATTTAGGGATGACCAGAAGTTAAACTGGCAAAAATAGGCTGAATATGGTATCCTTCTTCCTTCGGTTTTCCTGCCCTTTTTCTATGTCTAAAGAAATTGATATTTTTTTCGGAGTTGATGCAGATGACTGCATGGCAATGTATTTGCGGGAGATTTCTTGTACCCCTCTTTTAGAGGCGAGAGATGAGATTATATTGGGCAGGACAATTCAAGATGGAATTAAGGCTCGAGAAAAATTGGAAAATAACGGTTCTGATACAAATTTTCGTCTGATTTGGGAGAAGAAGGTTGAGGAAGGAATAGAAGCCGAGGAAATAATGATTAATGCCAATCTTTGGCTCGTTGTTAGTATCGCTAAGAAATTTCAAGGCAGGGGCGTTCCCTTATCAGATTTAATTCAATCAGGAAATGAAGGTCTGGTGAAAAAAACAAAAGATTTTGACCCCTCACTTGGCTATCGATTTTCGACTTATATTACGCCCTGGATTCAAAAGGGAATTACGGATGCTACGCGGGAGCAAGGGGGAGAAGTCAGAATGACTAGATCGATGGCTATAAAGGTAACAAGATTAGGGAGAGTTGAAAAAAGGCTAAAACAGGCCGGGGAAGAACCTACCATGGAAAAACTGGCCAAGGAATCAGGGTTATCCGTAAACAAAGTGAAAGAAGCAATTACTTTCCCCTGGTCAGCATTATCCTTTGATGAACTTAACAAAAAAGATCCCGGAGTTCCTGTTTGCGATATTGTCGAGGAAAAAATATTAGTAGAAGAGGCAAAAAAAGAGATGGAGAATTTTGACCCGCGAGAGAAAGCAATCATTGAGCTTCATAACGGATTATCTGGAGAATTACCCTTATCTCGTACGGAAATAGGAAAGAAATTTAATATTACGTATGAGAGAGTGCGGCAACTTGAAACAAGAACATTAGAGGAATTAAACCTTTGCTTGTCGAGGGTTTCTTCAGACTAAAGCCGAGACGGGGAAAGGGGTTAAAAAAAGCATCGGACTCAAAAATTATGTCAAAAAGGGCATTTATTTCGTAGGAGAAACGACTTCAAATTCTTTCTTCTTTACGATTGTAAATAATCTGCCCTCAGGGAAATTTTCACCTGGTTGTATTCCAACATCAATTCCATCAGGATTCATTATGACATCTTCGAATGCCCCAGCTCTGGTAGAGTCAATAATAGCAGCAAGACGAGATGATAATGACCCCATCTTTGCATGTTCTTCTGTTTCATACAGGGCATTGGCATTGTAACCATCTAAAACACCGTCAGAATATCTTGGAATATTTGTGTTGCCCTTTTTTACTCCCCTTAGTGTCTCCAAGAGATCATTTTGAGATTTATTTAAAGAACAAACTGCATAAGGTTGTCCGTCTAATATAACTATCTTGCTCCAAATGCCTGGAAATGCTATTCCTCTTTTTTCTGAATTCGAATATACCACTCTTCGGAAAAAGTTAACTGCTTCTGCAGCAGACGCTAAATCGTAATAAGGACCTTTATTGGGGCTTTTATCACCAGCATGTTTTTTTGATAATGCCATAAGAGTTTCTATAGATGCTTTTCCTTGTGCAATATCTTCTAATGCTTGTCTCATTTCATATGTTTTAGTACCTAATCCATTTCCTTTTGCTTGACCGATAAGGTGTATGAATTCGGGTTCGGCAACAACAGTCGATCCTACAATATTACAAAATGGCCTCCTCTCTCGTGTTACTTCAGAGTCAGTAATTGGAGATAGCATTGGGACAAGACTACTTCGAGCTGGTGTAGTGGGAATACTTTCTTGCGATTCCATACTAGTAAAATATATCACCTTCTTTCTTGAACTGACAACTTATGATTATGTGATTTTAGAAATAATTCAATTCAATGTATTAGGGTATGGTTTTTGAGGGTATTTTTACAGGCCCTAGTTAAGGACGAGTGGTATATTTTGTATTGTTGACTTTGGACATTGTGGTGTAATAATGAAACCATGACGAGAGATACTAAAATTCTTCAGACGCTGGTCGATGGTCAGCATCAGATTCGGCAGGATATTAAACAGTTAGACAAGAAAGTCGACGGTGGTTTCGAAAAGGTTAATGGACGGATTGATAAACTTGGATTGCAATTAGCAAATCTTGAAGACGACGCTCCGACTATTAAGGAATTTGAAGACTTGGAACAGAAAGTTGTAAAAATCCGAAAGCACCTTGCTCTAAGTTGATTTTGGGTAGACTCTAGTTAATAACTTCCGAACTTTAATTTCTTAACCCCAACTTGCAATTGTCTACAACACACTAAACAGTTAAAATTTGCTTATGGCTGAAATACTCGCTAAAAGAATAAATGAAATTGCTTCAGAGCATTCAGATTCGCTAGTTGCCCCAGAATTTATAGTCAGGGCCAAAGAGGGCCAGCTAACACAGGACGAAAATCTATCTTCACACTTCTGTGTCTATTTTGCTGCTTTTGACTAAGAAGCAAAGAAAGTTTTTATTGGTCATCATAAGAAATCGGACCTGTGGCTATTTAACGGTGGCCATATTGATAAAGGGGAAATGCCAGAAGATACGGTAGAACGAGAGATTGGGGAGGAATGGGGGGTAGAAATAAACATGGAAAGTATTGGAAAACCGAAATTATTAACGATTACTCCTATTAGTAGTCCAAACATAAAGTGTAAAAGACATTATGACATTTGGTATTTTGTTCCCGTATCTGAGGAAAGCTTTAAACCCAACAAAGCTCTATTGGGTACCGAATTTTATGTAACTGGATGGAAAGACATTAAAGAGGCAAGAAGTTTGATTACCCAACCACAAACACTTGAAGCGGTTTCGGAATTTGAAAAACTCTTCTTGATGTAGTTTTTGAGGCTAGAAATTTTGCAGGGGTGGATAGAATCGAACTATCGTTGCCGGTTTTGGAGACCGGCGGCCTACCACTGACCGACACCCCTATGAGTGTGATTATATCAGAAAGAAAAATTGCTTAGGGGCACCCGATCGGTCTCAATTTAAATGAGAGATTGGGTGCCCCTACGGAGGTGTTAATGAATTTATTAGGTTAACTGCGCCTCCGCTTGAATCTCGGCGACCCATTGTTTTAACAATGAGGTCTTTTGCCTGACGTGTGCACTTAGGGAACTCTCTGTCTTCTTGACAAGGAGGTCCAAGGCCCTTTTTGTCGGAGTTGAGTTGTCCCACTCGCAAGATTCCTCCCATGCGTATTTGCCTGGGGGACAGACGGTGAAGACAGCCTTGAAAGACTTTCCGTTTACTCCTCTGTTGGTCCGTGTTGTTATTACAAGCCTGTGGTTGGTTGGATCCCCTTTTCTGAATAAAACAGATGGTTCGGACATTGCATCTCCTTTGATTGAAAACGTGCGATACCTCAGCAATTTTGAGGCAACTTCACCTGCGGTAAAGTACAAGTATTATACTATAAGCCAACAAGGAATTAAAGACTCTGGTTTTTTACTTCAGTTTGGAGGTCTCCTTGTGAGGCTGCATTTTGCGGCAGGATTTGCAGAATTTTTTGATTTGGAGTTTGCCTTTGCCTTTTGTATCCATATTTACCTTATTCCTTTCGGTAATGTAGTTCTGGTTTTTACAGACGGAACAAATTAATGCGACCAACTCTCTTGCACCTTTTTTTGCCATACGGAGGGTATTTTAACACAAATATTCAGTCAGGTATAGAATGTTGAAGTTGTCATTGGTATAGTGTAATCTATGGAGGATATGGTTATGACTATCGACTCGAAACTAATCACCTACAATGATCTTGAAAGGTTATATAACTCGGGAAAATCAATGTTCGAAATTTCCCAAATTTACGGATGCTCACCTAACAAAGTTGTTTATTGGATGAGAAAATACAATATATCCAGAAGAAGCCGTAGTGATTCGGCATATGTGAAACAAAATCCATTAGGAGACCCATTCAAGATAAAAACTCGGCTTGCTAAAGCTGACGCTTTCTTATATGGATTAGGACTAGGGATATTTTGGGGCGAAGGAAGTAAATCGCCACAGATATCATCGCTTAGGGTGGCAAATACGGACCCAGACTTAATAAGAACCTTTCGAGATTTCTTGGTTACAATATACGGCCTTTCCGAAAAGAGATTTTCGTATAGCATTGTGTGCTTTAACGATATTGGCCCTGATGTTGCGCGGGCATATTGGGCTAGCCAGCTAAAGATTTTGCCTGAAAGATTTGGTAAAATAACAACTATTCCTGTACAGGGAAAGGGAACATACCGAAAAAAATCTCAGTATGGGGTTTGTACAATTCAAGGGAACAATGTCAAACTCCAAAAGTTGGTATTTGAACAGATAGATAAAATAAGAAGAAAGTACATGAAAGTTGCCTAGATAGCTCAGTCGGTTAGAGCGCGGACTTGGTAAGTCCGAGGCCGCCAGTTCGATTCTGGCTCTAGGCTCAAAATCTCAACGTTCTTCAGTGCCAAGTCTAGGATTCGAACCTAGGTAGCCCTTTCGAGCGCTTCTTTTACAGAGAAGTGCGATTGTCCACTCCGCCAACTTGGCTTACTGGAGCCGAGGGTGAGGCTCGAACTCACGACTTGCTGTTTACAAAACAGCTACTCTACCGCTGAGTTACCCCGGCCTAAGAACGAATTATATCAGAAAATGAAGCTGAATTCGAGGTATAGGAATGACCCCGCATCTAAGAGCTCGGAGATATTCCTGGAAATCTCCAGGTGGGTAGGCTGTCCAGAGGCTCTTCGAGCCGCCGGAACTCCGCCTTCCCGAAATTACTTAAATTCGGTCAGGAATTTCTAACCGCTCTCTTGTCAACGAGGTCAATATATATTGTAGCAAAGAAGTCAACTCCCCGCTAGGCCAGAGGGATAAGAAGGTTGAGGATTAAATTAATTACGGGTGAGATAATCCGGGACAAAAGCGGAGTTCCCCCAAAAATCGGGAAAATAAGAAAAAGAAGCAGAATCGTGCCGTATCTTCCTAAAAACATGTCCAAGCCATGAGCCTCTTTTGTCGGAAGAATACCAACCAGGATTTTGCCTCCGTCTAAGGGGTGGATTGGGATAAGATTAAAAACTGCTAAAACAACATTGAATCTGATCAGGGCCAAAGACAGTTCGTTCCAAAGGCCAAAGCGCATAAAAAGAGCCAGGATAGTTGCAAGAAGTATGTTGGTTAACGGTCCGGCAAAAGAAATAAGGGCAGAATCTTTCTTGGGATTAGCCAGATTGTAGGGGTCAACGGGAACCGGTTTTGCCCAGCCAAAAATAAAAGGGGAACTGACAAATATCAGAAAAAGGGGAATTAGAACCGTGCCATAAAGATCAATGTGGGCAAGCGGATTTAGAGTCAGTCTTTTTTGGATTCTTGGAGTAGGATCACCGAGTTTGTCGGCAACAAATGCATGGGCTGCTTCATGAATGGTAATTGCTATAAGGAAAGCCAGTATAAAAATGAGCATTTGTATATTATAATACAACGTCATGTCATATATTTGTGAAAATTGCGGTAAGGGAGTTGTTATTGGCCGTCAAAGCCGGCACAGTCGGGGTGTTGCCGGGAAACGCTGGAAAAAGCGTGCCCAAAAAACCCCAAGGACTTTCAAACCCAATCTGCAAAAGGTGGGCGGAAAACGCCTTTGCACTGATTGTATCAGCAGGTTTAAGAAAGAAGGGCGTTTGGGTAGGCAGCCTCGAATTGCTGCCAGCTAACGGGGGTTTTGCCTTCGAGTTGAACTTTGTCTAAGACCAATTTTTGGTTTTTAAGGTGGGCTTTTAGAATTTTTAGCCTTTTTTTATTGACCAGAGTCCAAATCCCAGGCCAGGGAGAATACGCCCGTAACATTCTCTCAATTTGCACGGGATCATCCTTTTTCAAGTCAACAAATCCGTCTTCTCGCGTAACGATTTTTGTGTAGGAAGCTTGAGTATGGTCCTGTTCTCTTGGTTTTACCTTCCCTTGTAAATATGGTTCGATCAGTTCGGCAAGAACTTCACCCGATCTTTCAAAAAGCCTTGATCTTAATGTTTCATTGGTATCATCGGGCAAAACATTCTCTTTGAATTGGGAAACAATTGGTCCATGATCTACCTTCTCGTCCATTTTTATGATTGACACCCCGATTTGGGTATCTCCCGCTACAATTGCTGCTTGAATGGGGGAAGCCCCCCTATATTTTGGCAGAAGCGATGGATGGACATTTAGGATTCCGAACCTGAAATGGTCAATCACAAATTTTGGGATAATTTGCGAAAATGCCGCGCATACACCGATTTCTGCATCTACGTTTTCTTTTACAATATCTTCAGCTTGATAATATATGGGAGCTTTGTGCTCATGTGCCCATTTATCTATCGGGGAATAGGTTTTTATTTGTTTTCTGCCCATTGGCCTTGGGGGTTGGGTGACAACGGCAACAATGGGGGATCTACCGGGGCCGCTGACAAACTTCTTGTGCAAAGAAGCTAATATTGGCAGCACATACTCCGGTGTTCCAAAGAAAATAATTTTCAAACCAACTCTACCTCCTCCCAATCTTTGCCCGTAAGTTTATAGAGTGATTCTTTTTGTTCAAAAACCCTATCCATGAATAGTATGCCTTCGAGATGGTCGATTTCATGTAAGATTATCTGGGCCTCGAAATTGGTAAATACCTCTATAACTTCTTTTCCGTCACCATTCAGATACTTGATTTTTATTTTTTGGCTTCTTTTTAAAGGCCCGTAATAATTTGGTAAGGATAAACAGCCTTCCATTATTTCTTTTTTACCCCGTGAAGCCTTGGCGGAGTGGGGTGACTTCGAGATTTCTATTATTTCGGGGTTTATTACTACCCGATTGAATTTTTTGTAGCTGCAGACAAAGACTCTTAAGTTTTTGCCTAATTGAGGCGCAGCAAGGCCGACACCCTCCGGGTCTTTTTGAGTGGCAAGAGTATCTTTTAAATCCTGAATCAAGTTTATAATCTTCTTGTCAAACTTAGTTACAGGCTTTGACTTTTTCCTTAAAACCGGGTCACCTGACTGTAAAATCTTCCGAATCATTGGGATTATTATATCACTTTATCTCTTCGAGAGTCTGTTTTGCTAGGGAGTCAGTGGGGTCAATTTTTTCCAGAATGTAATTTAGTTCATTCCGAGCTTTTTGGTATTCCTTTTTCTCGATTAAGAAGAAAGCATAGGCGAGTCTGGCCTCTTTGTAATTGGGTTTTAAATCTATTGTTTTTTGCATTATTGAAATTGCTTTGTCCTCCTGCCCGATCCTGACGTAAGCAAGCGCCAGATTGTAGAAAAGCTTTGCATCGGTTGGCGCCATCTTGATAGCTTCTTCGAGCACATTAACTGCCGGGAGAAGATATTTAGGATCAATCAAGGAAAGCTTTATATACATGCTGAACTCGGCGCGTCTAAGGTTGACGTTGCTGGGGGAGAGATCAATTGCTTTTTGAGATTCTTCTATCGCTTTTTCGGGGAAAGACAGTTTTGTATAGGATTCTGACAGTTCCAGATGATAGTAAGGCTCGTGGGGGGAAATTTTAACGGCACTAAGAAGTAATTTTTCCGCTTCGGCGGGGCTACCGTTTCTATTTAGCCCTTTGGCTTTGGCGTAGAGAGTATCGGTAAACCAGTATGTCGCGATACGCGACAGTACATAAAATGTGGTGCTTAAAACAAGGAAGATCAAAATTTTTTGTTGCTTAGTCATTTAGGGTTAGGGCAATTGCCGGAAATAGGAATAATAGTAATTGTGTAGGGACAACAGAAAAACCAAAGAAATTAGTGACCAGTAAGCTGGCGTAGCCGGAAAGTAGCGCCGGTTGTTTAGATTTGGAAATTTGGACGACCGAAAAGAATATTAAGATTAAATATGACAGTAAGCCAACAGAACCTGTATTTGCTGCAAGATTAAGATACTCGTTGTGTGCTTTGTTGTAGATAAAGTCCCATTCGGAAACCAAGTTATGCTCAACTGGGCGGAATTGATAATAAGCATAGGCAAAAGTTTCAGGCCCGGTTCCTAGAAGGGGGTAATGTTTCCAAATCTCGATAGCCCCCTTCCAGACTATTTTTCTGATTTCCCCGGATTCGGTACCGCCGGTTTCAAGCGCCGGGGCGGTGCTAACCTCTGGGGCTTGAAAGCTGGAACTTTGGAAGGGATTGCCGATTGCCAGGAATAGAAAGACAAATAATAAATTATGGATTAGGAAGGGTTTGAGAACTTCCTTTTTGTCCTGCCAGAAGGCGAATCCCCAGAAGATTATATCAGCAGCGATAAAGCCCAGAAGCCCCGAACGGGACTTTGTAAAAAGGAGAGTTATGAAAAACAGAGCAGATAAGCAAAGCTTGGCCGGCGAAGCCGGTAGAACATAGGAATAGGATTTTTTGACAAGACCTGTCCAGGTTAGAGGAATAAGCGCAACTAAAAATGCGGCAAGCCAATTGGGTTGCCCGAGAGTTGAGAAAACCCTGTTTTGCACATCCTGTACCCAAATATTTTTATCAATTCCGAAATGTTGAAAAACGCCGTAAACGGATACCAAAAAGGTACCGGGCAGCAGGGAATAGACAATAAGTTTTAATGTGTTTTTGCGATCCATGTTGGAAACAAATGCCCAGTAAAGAAGTGAATAGCTCATAAGCGACAACATTCCGCCGTTGAAGCGGGAGTAGTATCCGAGCCAAGAGGTTCTGGGGTCAACAGAAAAGATGGTACTTGCCAGCGAAGTAACTAAATAACCGGTTAACGGTATGTCTAAGATTGTGCGACGGAATATAATTTTCTTTTCAAGAATCATTCTGATTGCCCACGCGGCGACAATTAGTGTCGTTAGCGTGTAAGTGACAATCATTTTGTTAAATTCAAATACTTCACTAGTAAACGGCCAAAGAATTAGGGGTGTAAGAAAAAAAAGTATCGCAAAAAGATAGTAAAAAAGCCTTTGCATAAACTTAAGTATATAGCTATACTGCGAGGCAAACCAATTATGAAAATAATTAACCCCATCAATTCACTTTTCGGACTTTTTTCTCACGACGTTGGCATTGATCTGGGAACTGCCAATACCTTGGTCTGGGTAAAAGGAAAAGGGATAGTAATTAGGGAGCCCTCGGCAGTTGCCAGACACAAAAAGACTAAAGAAGTTTTGGCAATCGGAGCATCGGCAAAAAAAATGATGGGAAGAACCCCTGCGACAATTGAAGTGATCCGTCCTTTGAGAGACGGTGTAATTGCGGATTTTGACGCAACCGCTGCTATGCTGACCTTTTATATTAAAAGAGTTCATGAAACAGGTTCTTCAATTCCCAAAATTCCCAGGCCCAGGGTTATTATCGGAATTCCATCGGGGGTAACCGAAGTTGAAAGAAGAGCGGTAGCTGATGCGGCCATGGATGCGGGGGCCAGGGAGGCACATTTGATCGAGGAGCCCATGGCAGCCTCAATCGGGGCAGGGCTTCCAATAATGGGAACGGAGGGGATTTTTATCGTTGACATTGGCGGAGGCACTAGTGAAATGGCAGTGATTTCCATGGGAGGAATAGTTCTGGGCAGGAGCATTAGGATTGCGGGGGATGAGATAGATGAGGCAATTATCAATTATGTGAGGCTTAAATACTCTCTTCTTTTGGGCCAGCCCACTGCCGAGCAGGTGAAAATAAGTATCGGCTCCGCAGTTGCCCAGAAAGATGATTCCGGCAAAGCCGGTAAAACTGCAGTTATCAGAGGCCGTGATTTGGAGACGGGGTTACCCAAATCGATAAAACTTGCAGGAAGCGAAATTCAGGAGGCTTTAGGATCAATAATTCAGGAAATTGTTGCCAACATTGTTGATACTCTGGAGGAAACTCCGCCGGAATTAATCTCCGATATTATGAAAAAAGGGATTGTTCTTGCCGGTGGAGGGTCGCTTCTTTCTGGAATCGACAAGATAATATCCGATGCAACCAAGATGCCTGTTTGGATTGCCGATGACCCTTTAACCTGTGTGGTTCGCGGCTGTGGCAAGCTTCTTGATGATTCTGCACTTCTATCTAAAGTTCGGGTGACAAAAGGATTGTAGTATTATGTAAATCATGCAGTTCCTTTCTCCAATTAAAACTCAAAGCTGGCTTTCATGGTTTTTGAGGGGGGTTCTCATTTTGGGTTTCCTGATCCTTTTCTCCCGCCTTGTTGAACTTCAGGTAATTAAAGGAAAGTACTTCCGCTCACTTTCGGAAGAAAACAGAATCAAAAGGATTCCGATGATTGCTTCTAGGGGGAAGATTTTTGCCCGTGGCGGGGAGGAAATGAAGGGAACTAATTTTGCCCATATAGTCGGATATTTGGGAGAAGTAAACAAAGATGAAGTCGGGAGGGTCGACCCGAAATGCATTGAAAAAGGCCCCAGAATTTTAGGAGAAAAGACAGGACGGGGCGGACTGAATGAAGAATATAACTGCATCTTAAAGGGTGTTGACGGAGAGGAATTGGTTGAGGTTGATACCAGTGGGGAGAAAATTAGAACTTTGGGGGTAAAAAAACCCGTTCCCGGAAGCGATATTCATACAACTGTCGATTTTGATTTGGAGAATAAAGTTTCTCAAGTTATGTCCGGTAAAAAGGGGGCTGTGGTAATAAGTGACCCGGCTGGTGAGATTTTGGCACTTTTCTCCGAACCCAGTTTTGATCCGGCAAAACCGGAAAGATATTTGGTTAGTCCCGATCTACCCTTTTTTAATAGGGCGATTGGGGGGATGTATCATCCGGGGTCGGTATTTAAACCCCTGGTGGCAATTGCGGCACTTTCGGAAGGTAAAATTGACAAGAATTATAAATATAACGATACGGGAAAGATTGAGATAAAAACACTTTATGGAGATTATAAATATTCAAATTGGTTTTTTACACAATATGGCAGAATGGAAGGCGAGATAGGCCTGACCCGCGCGATTGCCCGATCAACAGACACATTCTTCTACACAATCGGGGAAATGCTCGGTCCTGAAAAAATTGCCGAGTATTCCCGAAAATTTAAATTAAGTGAGAAAACCGGCATTGATATTCCGGGAGAGGTTGCCGGCCTTATTCCCACCCCCGAGTGGAAAGAAAAAGTTAAAAACGAAAAATGGTTTCTGGGAAATACTTATCATCTTTCGATAGGCCAGGGCGACGTTGCGGTTACGCCTTTGGAAATAAATGTTATGACAGCTGTAATTGCCTCGGGCAAGATTTGTTCGCCGAAGATTTGGGTTGAAAAAAGCGGCAGTTGCGAGAATTCGGGGATTGAAAAAGAACAGTTGGAATTGGTAAGGGAAGGAATGAGGCAGGCTTGTAGCACCGGGGGAACCGGATACACATTTTTTGATTTTCCTGAAACGGTATCCTGTAAAACTGGAACTGCGGAGGTCGGGCTTGATGGAGACACCCATGCATGGTTTACATTATTTAGCGACGATATTGTCCTGACTGTTCTGATTGAAAGAGGGGGAGAAGGTTCAAAGGTTGCAGGGCCCATTGCCCGGGAATTGATGGATTATGTATATCTACGGAAAAATCCTTAAGAAAGACAAAAATGCGATTGCGGTTGTGGGGAGTAGGCTCCCAAGCGCCAGAGGTAAGCGGCTGGCATATGATTTTGCTTACTACCTTGCAGGAAAAGGGATAACCATAGTTTCCGGGCTGGCGAGGGGAATTGATACCATTGCCCATAAAGCTGCGCTTGCTGCCGGGGGGAGAACAATCGCAGTTTTGGGATCAGGGCTCGATATTATTTACCCCCCTGAAAACAGAAACTTGGCCGAGGCGATAAGCAAAAATGGCGCCCTTGTTTCCGGTTTTGTCAAAGGAACCAGGCCATACGCCAAAAACTTTCTGGCCAGAAATAAAATAATTGCTAAACTTTCCCGGGCGGTTTTGGTAATCGAAGGAGCGAGAAGAAGCGGAACCCTATCAACCGCGTCGCACGCCGCCAATGAAGGAAAAGAAGTTTTTGTTATTCCGGGAAGCGAAGCTACGGATTGGTTAATTGAACAAGGTGCAAATAGTGTAAAATCTCCTGAGGAATTGATTAATCAACTATGAACTTGGTCGTTGTCGAATCGCCTACAAAAGCAAAAACACTCTCCGGTTTCTTGGGTAATGATTATGACTTTGAGGCCACGATGGGGCATGTTAAGGATCTGCCCAAAAGTAAATTAGGAGTTGATGTCAAAAAGAATTTTGAGCCCCAGTATGAAATTGTTGAAAAAAGAAGAGAAGTTATTGAAAAGATAAAAGCCAAAAGTAAAAAGTCGAAAGTTATTTATTTGGCTACGGATCCGGATAGAGAAGGTGAAGCAATTGCAGAACATGTTAAAGAAATTGTGGGTGACGGTAAGACCAAAAGAATAGTCTTTCACGAAATAACCAAAGATGCGGTCGAGGAAGCAATAGCACACCCGAGGAGTATTGACGAAAATTTGGTTGATGCCCAAATAGGGAGAAGAGTTTTGGATAGACTGGTGGGTTATGGACTTTCTCCCTTATTGTGGAGGAAAGTCCGGCGTGGGCTTTCTGCGGGGAGAGTTCAGTCGGTTGCCGTAAGACTGATTGTCGAAAAAGAGCGTGAGATTGAAAAATTTAAACCCATTGAGTATTGGGAGATTTTTGCGAAATTTGAAAAATTCACTGCCCAGCTTGTTAAAGAAGTACAAGACAAAAAAAGTGCAGATAAAATTCTTGCCGATTTAACAAAGGCTAAGTATATAGTTTCTGAAGTTAAAAAAAGGCAGATAAGCAAGAATCCCTATCCTCCTTTTACAACCTCAACTATGCAGCAGGCTGCTGCCAGAATTTTCGGCTGGTCGGCCAAAAAAACCATGTCGGTTGCGCAAGGCCTTTATGAAGAAGGGCTTATAACTTACCATAGGACAGATTCTTTTAATCTGTCCTCCCTGGCAGTTGAAAAATCGCGAGTGTTTATCGGCAAGGAATACGGGGACAAATACCTGCCGGAGAAGGCGAGATTTTACAAAACTCACTCCAAATCTGCCCAAGAAGCTCACGAGGCAATACGCCCAACCGATGTTTCCAAGAAACCCGATGCCAAAAATAAGCTATACGATCTTATCTGGAGAAGGTTTGTTGCCTGCCAAATGGCAGCAGCCGCCTATAGCGAAACAACAATAGATGTTACGGCTGGGGAATATTTGTTGCGTGCAAGCGGGCAAATAATGATTTTCGACGGCTGGCGGAAATTATTCAATTTAGACAAGGAGTTTGTGGATTTGCCGGAGGTTGAAAAGGGTGAAATTTTGCATTTAGAAAAAGTTTGGGGAGAACAGAAGTTCACTTTAGCTCCTGCAAGATTTAATGAAGCCTCTTTAATCAAAACCCTTGAGAAACTGGGGATTGGCAGACCTTCGACTTACGCCCCGATCATTTCGGTTATCCAGATAAGGCAGTATGTTGAGAAAAAGGAAGGCAAGTTTTATCCGACGCCAATCGGAGTTGCAGTGAATGATTTTTTGCTTGAGCATTTCCCCGATGTTTTTGATTATGCTTTTACTGCCGAGATGGAGAATAACCTGGATAAAGTTGCCGACGGGCTCCTTGCCTGGGTGAAAACTATTAAGGATTTTTACACTCCGTTTGATAAAAAAGTAAAGGATGTTACCAAGAATTCAAAAAGAGTAAAAATCGAAGTTGAGAAGTTGGGCAAACCCTGTCTGGTATGTAAGAAGGGAGAATTGGTTGTTAGAACCGGAAGATTCGGCAAGTTTATTTCCTGCTCGCGTTTCCCCGACTGCAAATATACGGAAAGATATATTGAAAAAATCGGGATAAAATGCCCCGAGTGCGGTAAGGGAGACGTGATTATCAAAAGAACCGGAAAGGGACGAAATTTCTTCGGCTGCTCCCGCTACCCTGATTGTAAATGGGCCTCCTGGCGAAAACCTTCAAATTTATAATTTACATTCTAAATTTTTTGATGTATAAGCTTATCAATGACGGCAATAAATTCTCTTCTTTCCCGAAATAAAATCCTCGAACACCTCAAGGCTGGGAATATTATTATTGATCCGTTTAAGGCCGCTAATTTGGGGACCGTCAGCTATGATGTGACCTTGGGTAAATATTTCTTCAGGGAACAGAACCTTGGACATTTAAGGAGTGTTTATAGTCCATATAGTGAATTGGATGTCAAAGAAGTTTGGGGACAACCTCAAGAAGCAGAGAACGCAGCCCGGTTTTTTAAAAGAACAAAGGTTGGTTTACCTGACGGAATTAAAAAAAATGATTGGGTGATTGTTATCGGGCCGGGTGAAACAGTCTTGTGTCACACCCAAGAGTTTATCGGCGGCCAAAATTGTGTGACTACAATGATGAAAGCCCGTTCTTCTTTGGGAAGAAATTTTATTGCTGTTTGCAAATGCGCCGGCTGGGGAGACCTCGGCTTTATCAATCGCTGGACGATGGAAGTGACCAATTACTCGACCCGCTATACGATCCCTTTGGTTGTTGGCAGACGGGTTGCCCAGATAGCCTTTTTTCAAGTTGATAAAATTGTCGGAAAAGACTATGCCGATAGCGGCAAGTACCAAAAAGGGAGAAATATCAGAGAAATTAAAAAAACCTGGGATCCTTACCAGTTGTTGCCCAAGATGTGGAAGGATCGGGAATTAAAGTCTAAAAGGAAAAAATAATGAATGAACGGAGTCGAGATATTCTCAGAGATGTAAAAGGATTACCTGAAATTTATCCCTATCCCTATCTCCCTGAAGAATTTACTCCCAAGGAGGAAAAAACATTACGCAAATTTTTTACCAATACAGATAAACCCGTTTTTGCGATTTTTGGGTTATCTCAAGAAGTAATCGGCGCTTTATTTTCTCGGTATTCGAGAACCGATAAAAGTGTCAGAAGGCTGTTTTTGGAAGAGTTTTGGCAATCTACGGACCAAGGTGGCAAGATGGAGTTTGCCAACAAGAGGACTTCATCCTTTTATAAAAAAGTTTTTGCCGAGTTTGGAGACGACTCTGTTATTCAGATGGGAAGTGTGCACGTAGCTTTTGAAGGCGTTTCGCAGATAGCTGCTAAAGCGATCGAAGACCAAAGAATAGGAGCTGCTTATATGGAAAAGTCAACCCGATATGTAAAATTTGATTCGACCTTGCCTAGCGGACACTTTCTTTTCACGGAGCCTCCGGAAATTATGACTTCGTTCTTTGGTGAGGAGTTTATAAATTGGAATAACAAACTTTTTGAAGCCTATAAAAAACACATACCGGAGGTTGTTGAACACATGAGAAGAAAATATCCAATTGAGAACCAAGAGTTTTTAGATCCCAAGTCAAAAGAGGTGATTAAGTTTGGGGAGATTAAAGATGAGGAGGATAAAACTAAAGCACAGAAAGCCTATGGACGGGCGCTTCTGGCAAAATCGTTGGATACAATAAGAATTTTTCTGCCGACGACGACGATTACAAACTTGGGAGCCCATTTTTCCGGTCAGGCCGCAGAGAATGCAATTAACAAAATGCTCTCTAACCCTTATTCTGAAATCCGCTTGCTCGGATTGATGGCATATCAGGAGTTGGTAAAGGTCGCACCCAGTTTTTTACAGAACATCGATTGTCGCTATGGAGCAATACAACGTACTTATCTTGAAGAAATTGGGGAAAACCAAGCAAAAACAGAGTTCTTATGGACGGAAAAAATAGAAGAGAAGCCTGGGAAAATCAGGGTTAGGCTTGTCGATTGGGACCAGGATGCAGATATTAAAATTGCCGCACAAATTCTTTACAAAAATCAACAGGGAAGGCATTTGTCAAAAAGAGCAATATTAGATTGGTGTAGAAATACCGAA
>Ga0315274_10000757_pt1 | contig 50242 bp, 41 predicted proteins | sample YL17G02_20_MG_FD_203700 | JGI IMG/M metagenome (GOLD analysis project Ga0315274, IMG submission 203700) | Sediment microbial communities from Yellowstone Lake, YNP, Wyoming, USA - YL17G02_20 | ecosystem: Environmental > Aquatic > Freshwater > Lake > Sediment | place: USA: Wyoming | collected... | reverse complement strand
TTCTATTTGTGAAAGATTAATATTTGCGATTATCTTTCTGAGATTGGCCCTCCTTTCCTTTTTCATTTGTGCATTCCCAAGCAAAATGAAAAGTTGGGAGGGTTCATTTAATTTTTCAACAGCCTATTATAAAACTTTTATAATACAACAAAATTTAAATACTCTCTCGGAATTCATTTACCCATATTTTTTAGGAAGGAGGAAAAAAAATGAGCAAATTGATCAGAGCTATTTTTATAATGCTGATGATGTGTTTGTGTACTTTATCTATCGGTGGAAACGCTTCAGATCCAACAGGATTTAAAAATACCATCTATGTGAATGATGACAATTTCGCTGGCCCCTGGGATGGAACCGAGCAACATCCGTACCGACATATTCAAGACGCAATTGACCACGCCGCAGCAATGGATTTCATAACGGTTGCAAATGGAACCTATTACGAGCATCTCATTATTAAATCACATTTAATAGGTTTGACTATCAGCAGATGGATAAATCCTGGTGATTCGGATACGTATCAACCGACACTTATCGGAAATAGTACAGGCACAGGCATAGCGATAAATGCATCCAATGTAAAAATTACACAACTTAATATCACTCACTATGGTCAAGAGGGTCGTGATGCTGGAATTTATGTAGAAACCGATGTCACAGGTGTCAATATTTATGATAACATCATCTCGAATTCCTATCATGGGATTTGGATAAAACGTGATATTCCTAAGGCAACCTATCATACGATAGAAAAGAATGTCATTACTCATATTTCCGAACGTGGCGTAAGCATGGTTTTATGCGATCAAAATAAGATACTTTCCAATACTGTCAGCTATTGTGATTGGGGTGTGTATCTGCATGATTGCTATCGTAACACCATTTCTGAAAACATGTTTAATTACAACACGGAAAGTCTCGTGATTGATGTCGGGGCAGAAAATCAGATTTCATTGAATACGTTTACGAAAAATAGTTATGGATTAGGGACTGTTGGAACCCGTTCCTCGACGATTTCAAAAAATAATTTTATCGATAATACGGAGATAAATGCATATTTTATCACCTTTAATGTCTGGAACGCTGATATTTGGTCTGGGAACTATTGGGGACGACTCGTGTTTCCACTCGTGAAACCAATCCCAGGGACTTTCGCGCTAGCAAAAATTGACTTACCATGGATTAAATTTGACTTCTTTCCATCCCTAACACCAAACTAACTATAAAAAGACAATCTCCCCTCTTCCATGACAGAATTATCATAGAAGAGGATATTTAACTCCTATAACGAAGAACAGGAAAAGAAAACCGCTTGTTGTTTTTTCTTCGTCAGCAACTTTTGCAGTAATAATGATAGAACCAAAACCAAACAACATTATTTTTCCAACAGATATAGTTCCTCCCGCAGGAATGTCGATCGTACCATCCCTTGTTCTATTGATTAGTCCAAGAATACCACCTTCCACATGAATCTCCCATGGAACACCACTAACATTTGTTAATCCAGTATTCATAATAACTATTTTTACCCCAGTACCTCCTCTGATTTCAATTGTAAGTTGAGATATAGCATATGGAGACATTAATGGATAATTATCCAGATTATCTCCGCCAGGTATATCATAAGGAATATCCCCGATACCATCTTGGTTATCATCCTCCCCAATATAATCACTCCAGTAGTTTCCCCCAGAGGGATATCCATCGTCCCACGTATTGTTTGCATTATCATATGCACTACGATTGTTATTCACAAAATTATTATGGTAGATTGTATTAAAGGAATGAGATGTAATATTAATCCCTAAATCATTATTAGTAATACTATTTTGAAAAAACAAATTTTGGTTTGATTGAACATGGATACCAATCTTGTTATTTCCAATATTATTTTTACATATCGTGTTTTTTTCACATTCGTCGATCCCTACTATTACACCGATATACTGATTATTTGATATCTTGTTATTGCTTATCATGTTATTAGAACATTTATCTAATAAATATATACCTATTTTGTTGTTCGAAATATTATTATTAGATACTGTATTATTATCAGAATCATACAAAAGAATACCATATACAGCACCGTTTCTAATTATGTTATTTTTAATAGTAGTATGCTGCGAACGAAGGGTATAGATACCACTAGATTCAATCGTATTATTCTCAATTGCAATATTCTCCGAATATTCAATAAATATCGCATCATTATTTATATTAGAAAAAATGTTTTTTTCAATCTTACTGTCGACAGTATCAACCAGACCTACACCTATACAAGCATGCAAGATTTCAAGATTCTGCACGGTTATGTTGTCACAAGAAACAAGAAAAACTTGACCTACCAAATCATTAATGAACATATTTGATTTTTCTTCCAAATATAAAACAGGTTTCTCGTTGATTGTGTTATTTTCTAAGATATTTCTGTAAGATTCATGAATATACAGGCCATCATTAATAAAACAATTATTTTTTACAAAATTATCACTACAATAACTGAGCACAAGGCCTTCAGAATTATTCGAAAAATTATTTCCACTTACTGTAGCAAAGGTTGTTGAAAGCCTTACGCCCAACTCGTGATTTGATTTAATTATATTATTTTGGATTATATTATAGAGAGAAGAATACCATACAAGGATACCCTCCGTATTGTCTGAAATTATGTTATTAAAAATTATGTTATTGTGACTTGTCTGAATTTCTATACCGACAGAATTGTTGCTTATTGTATTTTGGAATATTTCAGTATCCGAAGAGTCGCGCAAAATGATGCTGTATAAATTATGCGAAAAAATATTATTTGAGATAGTATTATGATTGGAAGTGATCTTTAAACCATTATTCCATATTCCGCATATAGTAAATCCAGTCATCGAAACATTATCAACAGTAATATTAACTGCAATATCATTTCCAGAACCATTTATGATTGTTGTATATCTATCTTCCCCAATCAATAATATTTTTTTATTAACTACAATATTTTCATAATACGGCGATGAATCATCATAGACAAATATTGTATTTCCATCAGAAGAATCATTTATCGCATCCTGAATCGCCGTATAATTCCCAAGTCCACTCCCACCAACATATAACCAATCACCTCTTGATGTTGGCAGTTGTTTCTTAGTATCTTTTGCAATCGTAGAAATGATACCGTTTCCAATAAACAAGGTAATGATTCCAAACGCCAAACATTTCCTTATCAGAGGATTTCTATTCATGACTTTCTCCCTTTGTACAATTTTAATAACAAGATTCTCCTATAAAAGCATGTTCTCAGACTTTTTTTTCAGAATTATTTAACTCTTCCGGTTGACCGGCTAAATTTGACTTCAGGTTCGAGTCCGATTTTACAAAAATCATGTTTTACAGGAGAAAAAATGGTTCGGAGCGCCGTCCGCCGGACTCGAACCGGCGACCGTTCGGTTAACAGCCGAGTGCTCTACCAACTGAGCTAGGACGGCAATACTTCACGTTCGTAGCGAAGGAGAATAGCGTTTTATATTAAAAGGTTACTGGGAAGACTGTTTTGTTCAGCTCAAAAGAATTTCATAACAGAACTTTTGCACTTTTTTTCAACCTTCCATAAAATACAGATAGAAGAAAATCGTTCCCATCCGAGGATGGATGGGATGTGTGATGTTCTTCACAAAAGAAATGGATATTTTTGGTACCACACTCGATATGTATAGGCCTTGTTTTACAAAACCGCAATGGAACCATTTCAACACCTACCTCGCAGGTCTTCTGCTCGGAGAAAAGGGCGAGAAGAACATACAGGACATCGCAGGGAATCTCCTGGATGGTGGGCATCAGAGTTCCTTGAATCGGTTCATCACCAGGCATCATTGGGATGTCCGTCGGTTCAACGCCCTCCGGTTGAACGAATGCCTCCGCGATCGCAAGGGCGGCGTTCTCAGTCTTGATGACACCACTATGTACGAATATTTGTTGAAATCAAAAGAGGTGTTGACTCAAACCGCTGCTCCCTGTCCAAAATGCGGAACAAAAATCAAGTACGAGAATTATCCAGGCAATAGAGTAACTATGGTCTGTCCGACTTGTGGAAGCACAGAAAGTGTCTCCCTTGAAAAACCGAGTAAACAACCTCGGACGCGACTGTTTTTTTCTTCTCCAAAAGAAAAGCAGTAACAGAGGACAAACCAATTTTTTTTAGTTCTAGGACTTCCGAATAAGATAACTCAGACAGTACTACACATTTAAACATCTTTGAAAACAAGAAAAAATGCGGTTTTGCAGGGGATTCGATAAACCTTTAAATACGACGCATGGTTGCTGCATCCTGTATGAAATACGAACGATTGGGGAACAAGGTCGTCGTCCGCATAGACAAAGGCGAAGAAATCGTTGACGCACTGAAAACCATTTGCAAGAAACTTGATATCAAACTCGGGTCAATCGTTGGAATCGGCGCAACAGATAAAGTCACGATAGGCCTCCTTAACACAAAAACAAAAAAATATCAGTCAAAAGAATTCACCGGGGATCATGAGATAGCGCCTCTTGTTGGGAATATCACCATGATGAATGGCGAGGTGTACCTTCATCTCCATGTCACTATTTGTAATGTTGAGCATAAGGCAGTAGGTGGCCATCTTACCTCAGCGGTGATTAGTGCAACGTTTGAAGGAATCATTGATATCATAGAAGGTCAAGTCACCAGAGAGTACAATGACGAAGTCGGTTTAAATCTCCTCAAACTATAAATTTTATTTCATAGGGAATTACCCGCAGGTTTTTTAAACGGAAAAGATAACAGCCTTGCGGAGAGTTTCAGAGCCAAAAACAACATGGAGAGTTCCAGTAACAGCAATAAGAGACAGAGCGGCAAAATGGAGATAGTCGTAGCACTTCGCAGAAGATTCATTCCAGCCCCTACGATACTGAGGAGGACAAACAGAATCATTGCAACGCTGTACAGCAACAGGATATCTGATTTTTTCCCGACATATTTGACCCCAAGAGGTACTGCGATGATGACTGCTGCAAGAAATGAAAACCCGAGGAACCATAACAGAAACAACATATCATCAATCCCGAGGAAGATCGGGACGAACGCAAGAAACGGTAGCGTCGTAAGGAAACACAAGGAAAGCGCGAGTGTTTTCCCGTAGATTATGGTTTCATTTTTAATGGGGAGGTTCCGGAGTATCCACATGGTTTTTTCTTCAGTGAGAAAGAGGTTGAGCGCGGGGAAGACTGCGGCATACATGATGACGATGTAACAGCCTAAGAAAACAAACAACGTGGGCAGAAATCCGCTTACGAGCTTTTGGATTGATTCAGGGATGAACAAATCCGTGCCATAGAGGTAGAGGTATCCGGTTCCTAGTGCGGTAGTAATGGACATCGAGATGAAGCTGAAATAGAGTCGTTCCCGCCAGATAACCGTGACCTCACGGTAGAACAGGGTTTGGAGCGAACCGCGGAGGTGTACTTGAGCGCGTTCTTTGGTTCGTTCTTTTCGTTTCACAAATCGGTATGATTCTAATGGGTGAGACAGGCTCCATGCGCAATGGAGGACTGCGAGAGGTAGCATACAGGCGACAAATAACAGGCTCTGGGAGAACCAGAAAAACATGAGCAATACGAGGGTTGGTATCATGCGGTATTTTTTTAAGGAGAAGAAATGAAGGGAAAGGGAACAACCCAGGAGAATAGCGATAATGACGTTGATGCTGAACAACAGGTATTCCACAGGGTAGTTTAAAGGAACTCGTAATGCAGAGAGCACGAGGATATACAGCAGGGAAAAGGTGAACCAAAGTCCGATGTTCATTAGAAGGATGGTGAGAACGATTTCACCGACGGTTTTTCTATGCGATGCCTGAGTGGAGAGTGCGTAGGATGCTTGTGGTGTGGTAATGAAGTGCGTATGGAGGTCAGTAGCGGATTTCATAAGGAGTAAAAAGAACACGGCGTAGAAGACGTCCATGAAGTTAAACGTGGTTTTTGTATGCAGTAGGAAGAAGGTGAGAAATGCGAACATCACAATCGAAAAAAAAATCATCGCAGAAAAAAACGTGTACAAGATTGGGGATGATTTCATCTTCCGTCGGAGGTTCCGTGTTATTTCGGTGAGAAGGAGTCTGCTGGTTTCAAGCATGGTTTCCATCCTTGTAATAAAAGTAATAATAAAGTTGCAGGTTTTTATTCATGGTTTATCCCAAAACCCTCAATCGTAGCCTAAAAAGAGATCTTTATATAAGTATATCGGAGAAGCGTAAGCAAGTTTCAACTCATGTTTTGTGCAAATGTTTTTATATGATATCTCTATAATAATTCCTTAGGGAGCCTCTAGGAGTTAACAAAATCCTCCCAGACTTTGTTATAATCTTTTTCTCCCACTGGCTCCCTTTTTCGTCATTAATGAAAACAACTCCTTAGGACCTTGTTTTTCTCAAAAAATATACCTAGTAAGTACCCTATTTGTGAGTCAATGCTGAGGTAAAAAAGGAGAGAAAAAAGGGGATTTTTCTAGTACACCAGCAGATATCGTAGCACAGGGAACATATGGGGGAACCGCTCGAACAACTGCTGGAAGAAAAAGTTGAAGGCGAACACGCTATTTTTCTACATATGAGTTGTCCTTCCCCCTTCACTTTTTTACACCGTAAAAACCACTGCTACCCCTCCAAGACAAGACTCCCTTTTTCCATTCCTGAAAAGTTCTCAAGAGGGATATGTTATTAAACAAAGATATGTTTTGAAATAGTAATTTCGGAGATAAAATATGTCAAAAAGTAGTAGAGATCAGATAGATAAGGACGAAAAAAAGATACTTTCTGAACTCGTGAAAAACTCAAATGAAAAAATTGAAACGATTGCAAAACACTGTGGTTTCTCAAGACAAAAAACATGGAGATTCATCAAACAATTAGAAGCAAAAGGCTTGATTTGGGGGTATACCGCGATTTTTAATGAAGAGAAAATAGGACTTATGCATTTTATGTTGATGGTGAAAAAAACCATGAAACAAATCGAAGAAAAAACAGTCGATAAAATCGTTTCAAGAAAAATCGAAGATCTTGTCGCAGAATTAGGGATTACTATTGAAAGCAGTTTTTATGTCCATGGTGAGTACGACTGGGTTATAACGTTTACTGCTGAGGATCTTAAACAAGCGAAAAAGTTTTCTGATTCATTGGTCATGTTGCACCCTGGTGTTATCGAGAAGATAACGATTATGCAAACGTTGATGTTTATTAGAAAACAGTATATCCTGAATCCAGAAAAAATGAAGCTGAAAGAATTCCTATAGTCTTTTCATCCCATGACTTCTTTTTTGGTTCATTACTGAAAACAACCCCGAAGGGACCCTGTTTTTCTCAAAAAAATATACCCAGCAATTATCCTATTTGTAAGTCAATGTTAAGGGGAAAACGGAGTAGCAAAAAAGAGAAAAAAAGGGGTTTTTTCTAGTACCCCAATAGATGTCGTAGCACAGGGAACATATGCGGGAACTGTTCGAACAATCGTTCCAAGAGCTGTAAAAACGGCATCTTATACGAGAGTGGCATGGTGATAGACAGAGGATCTGACCAGACGCTGAGGATACCATGTGTATCCTTTGCAACGACCTTTACTTGGAATGTACCTTGACTATTCCAGGTTTTTTTCGCAGATGCGGTCGCTCCGCTGTTAATTGGTCCAATCCAGCCACTGAATGTACCGTCGCCCCAGTCAAACATATAAGAAACCTTGTCCCCGTCAGGATCGGTCGTCGAGGTGGTATAGGTATATTCCGTGCCAACTTCACCGGATGGAGGACCATTGGGTGTCGCTGGTTTTGCGGGTGCTTGTGATTTCTCACCGATGGCTAAGGTTGGATCGCCAAATGCTTGCCATTCTTCCACGGATTTATAATCAGCATCAGTCATGCCGGATTTTATGTATCGATTCAGTGCTCTCGACCACATTTCTCCAAAGGTTGTCGCTTGATCAAGTTTATAGGCTTTGTAGGTGTCCAATCCTATTTTTCCAATTAACCCCTGAATAACCCCTGTTCCTATATAACTGTAACCAATTCCCGTTGCTCCAAATGTTCCAATGGCTCCACCATTTGAATTGTAGAGAAACGCCCAGTTGAAACAATTCGTATCTGAGGCGAATTTAGCGGTGGAACATGCCTCGACGGTCACGATGGGTAATTTATTACCATTGGAAAGCGTTTGAATATCGGAGCTTGTAATATGTCCTATAGGGGTTGGTACCCATAATCCAAAATTATCATGCGGGTGTGTAGCCCAGACGTTTGTATTTCCATGCCCGTTAAAGTCAACAAAACCGCAACCGCTATTGATAGCGCTTTTTATATTGGCGACACCGGTGGGAGCTAAACTTGTTAACTTCCCATTGGTCACCCAGAGTTTATTCGGGGCAAAGCCAGTCATAATATCGATTACTTTTTGATTCGCATATTCACCTTCATCGATCGTAGAGGTATCTTCGAATGAATCGCCACCTACAACCACAAGATTCGGGAACCAACTTTGCTGGTATCCTGGAGTATTTTCATAGGTTTGTATTTTATTCACACAAGCAGTCACTTGACTTGTAGATGTAGTAGGTAATCTTGCGAGATACACATCTGGATGAAGATCCACAGCATCGGTTTGTCCTTGCCAGTGGTATTCTCCAAAAATATTATTCATGTTGGAATCCCAACTGCTGAACGCTCCAGTTCCATTATAGATATCTGCATAATAGAGGTCGCTGACAAAGATTTCATCGCCATATCCTGGGTCATCCTCAATAAACACATGTGTCTCTCGCACGGGAACCTTACTGCTGCCGCCCACTAAGAGTATATTACCCGTGGTCCAACTTTCAATGGCGTTTTTAATGAAATATTTTATTTTCTCTTGGTTATCGCGTCCTGTCGCTGGGAAATACGTTCCATCATAGATTTCGGTTAAACTCACGAATTTAGAAGTAATTCCTCTCCCGATCTTATGGGTGATCAGCGGTGCAACTTGCGCGCTGTATTCAGCGGGGCCTATCACGACGAGTTGATAATTATCACGATAGACTGGCTGTAGGGTTGAGGGTGAGGGTTCATATTCAACGACCACGTATGCTTCTTGTGCCCATTCAATTATTTTTTCTTCTGGATGATACTTAATCGGATAAATCTGTACGTCAACGATTATACTAAGTGCCCCATTGGAACGTCCACAACCAACGCTGTATTCAAACCAACTTGTTGGGTATTGTTCAAATCCATAATTTATTGGTTCTTCTGTATTAATTGTAGCTTTTTGACCAACAACAATCCATTGAGGAGTTGGTTGTATATCCTTTGAAATTGTTTGCATTTGAATATTTTGTGGTGTCACGGTGACACTTTTAATTGTTGTTCCAAACGGAAAAGTAAATGTTTCTGTATAACTAGGCAGCATCGGTTTGCCTTGTCTCATTAAAAACGAGTTTGCTTCGTTTAAAGCCACGGAGACATATTTGTTTTCGTTTTGTATTGTTGGCTCTGAAAAACGTAGTGTTACTTTTTCAAGTGTGTGTTCTGTAACAGGTTGCGCAACAGCCCCAAGTCCACTGAGGACTAAAATACCCATGATACATAGCGGAGTAAATTTCTTCATAAATTATTCCCCTAATATATAGTAGATGCATATCTTATATATAGTTTTTTATGTGTTTGGCTTTGGCTCATAATTAATATCCAAGAACCGCATATCCTCTTGCACGAGGGATGGGTATGCGAAAAACAAATTGGAAAGTCTACGAAAAAGCAGAAGAGGAAGAGTTTCGACTCTTCCTTGAAATCAGCAAAAAGATTATTTGGAACCAACAACCACCACAACACTGGAGAACAAAGAAAAAGAAACCAGGAAGACCACCTGCATATGATTGGAAAGGACTTGTGATCCTCCTGCTATTGAAGATGTTTTACCGATTGAAATTCCGGGAGATCACATCATTTGCCAAGGGATTCCCCGGACTCCGAGAACAATTAGAACTCAAGAAAACACCAAGCAGATCAACCCTTCAACGAACCATGAAGAAATTGGATAAAGCATGGCTGCGAACAGCGAACGAAGCTATTGTTGATGAGTTTAAAAAAAGCGGAAACACATCGGCGTAGATTCCAGTGGAGAAACAATCAACCACTACTCGCCCTGGTACTGCCTAAGAACCAAGAAGAAAACCAGAAAACGTGACTTCAAAAAGATCCATGTCGCAATGGAAATCAAAGGCCCTGAAAAACCTATCTACTCCATCGAGGTCACCAAAGCAACACGACATGATTCACCCCTATTGATTCCCTTGCTCGAACAGATCAACGGAGAGATTGGCGATGTCTGCGGCGATAAAGGACTCTCATCACGACGCAACGCACAATACATCGCCAAACGAGGTGGGACACCATTTCTCATGATGAAAAAGAACAGCACCAGAAAAAGCAAAGGATACCCTGCCTGGCGAAAGATGCACAAATCCAGAGAAAAAGACGAAAAAGCATGGGACAAACGATACCACAAACGCTCCAACAGCGAAGCAGGATTCAGCTCATTCAAACAACAAACCAACTCCTATCTTTCCAGCAGAAACCGGAAATGTCAAACCAACGAAACATGGTTAAAAACAATAGGGTACAATATACGACAATTGATCCATAGAACAATACGACTGGCTGTCACAAGAGGTGAATTATGAACCAAGGCCTATGTGTTTATATAAAAAGAAAAACACTCTTCCGGCACATTCTTGTAGATAAATGATGAAAAAAATGAGGAGAGGCTAAGGTAAAAAGAAAGAGAAATAAGTCAGGGCAGTAACTACCTTGACTTAGGGTATGGCATTTGGGGTAGCTGCTGGTCGGAAATCAAATTGTGGCCATGGGACTTTCAATGCAGGAAAAATATTTGCTTGTAATGCTCCGAAAATAACATAAATTGGTAGTATTCCTATTTTTTTACTCCAATAGTTATCATGCCAATAATCCAAACATTTTAAAAAAATCTCAAGTTTTTATTTAAACGCCAATTTACCTGTTGTCCGGATTTTCTTTTAACCATTTATTTTTTTTATTAGACGACGATTAAAAATGTGTGGTTCGTAAGATAGTACTAGGAATTATTTCTTTTCCTTGTAATAAAAGTAGTATGAAAACTACCTTCTTTTACGAAACTTATTAATATTTGGACAGCCGTAATTAGCACAAAACATGAGTTAAATTTTAGATGTATATGTTTTTAAAGAAAACCTCAGGGTTATAGTAATGTTGAATTGAAATCAGTTTAATTTTTTTTAATAAGACATTATTTTTTTTCCATAATTATCCTTGTAACAATGTAAAAAGTAAAAGTTAAAAATAAGAATGAAATTGTCGCTAAATTTTTATCAAAATGTGCGTGTTTTCCCCCATGCATAATTTCATTTCGATGTCTTAAAAAATTGCTAAAATTTTTTTCAAAAGATTCCGGTTCAATAATATAACTTGTTGAACCATAGTAATTAAGTAAAGTACCTATTTTTTCATCTGAATGATAATATTTATCTCTCTTTTTTGCTTTCGTAAATTCACATAATAAGGTCATTAACCCATCTTGTATTGATATAAATACAAAAATTGGTAAAATCATATTCCTATCTTTCAAATAAAAATCAAATGCATTATCATATCGTTCTTTGAAAATAGTAAAAGGTTCTTTAGAAAAATATTCAGATAAATGTGGACCATCTGCGCCACATAATTGTTCGATAATCCGAGGATCTACTAAAAATTTTTCAGGTTTATATAACTCTGGAGAATCAAAATTTGAAATTCCTTTTGAAAAAGCCGTTTTTAGGAACTCATGATGTTTTTGAAGAATCTCGTTGAAAGTTTTAAATTGTTCATTAAATGCTTTACTTAACGAACTCCAATCACGTATAGTTGGTTCAAATTCTTTAATTAATTGTTCATTGTATTTTTCTATATTTTTGTTAACGGCATTTATTATCTGTTCTACATATGTCATAAAGACAGAATAAGATTCTAATAAATTATTCTTTTCTTTATTGTAATATCGTCATCAATTATCATAAAACTTGTTTTAAAAACCTCGAGTCTTAAAACCGTGTCAATGCTTCTGTTTCTAAGGAATGTTTTTAAGGGAGAAATAGTTACAAAGTCACACGGTGGAGGCAAAGGAAATTGAAGTGTGATAAATGCGGGGGAAAATTAGGATTCTTAAACGATGGCAACAAACTACCTACTAAAAATATCTATGAAGTTCCAAAAGTATATTGTGATAAATGTTATGAAGAATATTTGGAACAGATAAACAAGGAAATTATAGCAAATGCTCCAGAAATTAAATGCCCTTTTTGTGAAAAAAAATTCAAAAAGATAACAGAAGAACAATATAGAGACAGTTTAGAAAGTAATATCGCTAGAGGAATAATATTTCTCCCTTGGGGTGTAGTTCAAGCAATTAAGAATAGACCATATATTGAATGTCCACATTGTAAGATGAAAATCATGCAGGGATAAGTTTTCGATGTATAGGTTTTTAAAGAAAATAATATTACAATATTAAAAGGCGGAGCAAAAGATATGGAGGAAAATGAGTTGATTAGATTTTTTTTCCCAAAGATAATTGGAAATTTAAGAATGAAAAAAGATTGGCGATTCGATGGTGATGGTAAGTATCATACTTCCACTTATGAAGCATTTTATGTTGATCGTAGATTCACCGTTAAAACTAACATTAGAAACCAATCTAACAAAGTTGTCGCAATAACAATAACTCAGTGCTGGAATGAAAGTGGTGATAAATGGGTTAATGTAAATTTCACTTGCGATAACGTTACTAAAAATGTATCGAGTACAATAACCAGCGTTTTAGACAAATATATGACATATATACAATATGACATAGATAAGCAAAATGACTTATCTTTTAAGGCAAAATCGAAAGTGAGCGAGGAGGCACTACAAAAAATAATCGAAAAAGAAAATGCAGCTATTTTGGGTGATTCTAATGTAGTAGGAACATTGGAAGAACAGATTTCAGCAACTCAGGCAAATATAAACAGACTCGAAAATATTAAGTTACGTGGTTATGATAAAGATTATGTAGAAGGAATAGATTTTTATTTATTAGGGTGTGCAGGTGGAATTTGTGTATTATTAGCATTTGGTTTTTATTTATTGTCAACAACTTTAGTTTTTTGCTATAGTTTTTTTATTATCTGTCTCATTATCATTATTTTAATTATATGTTCTAGGATACATCTAAAATATTTTGCTGGTAGGAAAATAAATAGGCATGACAAACAAAAGTTGAAAAAGGAAATCCAAAAACTCAATGAACTTAAAAAAAATCTTAATAACACATAATTTCGATTGATTAAAGAGAATTTATATCAATTGAATATTCTAGTGCATTTAACAACATGAACCGTGTTACTGCTTCTGTTTCTAAGGATATGTTTTTAAAGAAAGAGTTGTTATAAAATCATAATTTGGGGAGCAGGTCATGGTAAGATGTAAAGTTTGTAATAAATATTTTATGTCAAAAAAAGGACTTAATTTACACATGACAAAAACACACCCAAGTTGGAAACCTTACATTAGTAGAAGGAAGAAAAAATGATTCAACCTGAACCTTTTCCCGATATACCTGATATATTCCCAGATAATGACAAAGGTTCGCTCATATCTTATGAACCTGGGAAAAACTTTGTTCCCCAATGCGATGGTAACCTAGGAAAAAAATATTATTACAATCCTGATAGTGAAGAGTATCTGATCTGCAAAGACTGCTGAAAGAAAAGTCGACCATGAGAAATAATAAGCACGAGAACATGGTTTCTGAGGATATGTTTTTAAAGAAGGAATTATTACAAAATAACAGAGTGGAGGCAAAGGAAATGGCTGGAGAAGAAGCATTGTTTTATCTAATTGTTGGAATTATTTTTCTAATTTTAGCGATTATATTGTATATGGCTATCTTAAAAATTCGGGATAATACCGAAGAAACAAATCTCTTGTTACAAAAACTAATTGATTCACAGGATTCTACTAAACCATTGACTTTGAAAAGAAATAAAGACCTTTTAGATGAAAACACTAAAACACAGAAATTTATAGATATGCTAGAAAAAGTTGATAAAAAAAACGAAGAAAAAGAATTTACTGCTGTTGAAAAAGATTAGAATGTTAGGAATATAACTATGGTGGAGGTTTGCAACGAACCAGAAGCAACTTGTCCTTATTGTAATAAGATTTTGGAACAAATACCACAGCGAAAGAAACAATGTTCCTTTTGTAAAAAATATATTTATGTGCGTAATAGAAAATTAGTTACCGAAGATGATGCTAAAAAATTTGATTGGTTGAAAAGATTAGGTGAATACGGAGTTGTAGAACAAGATTTCGAGGTTACTAAAGCTCAACTTTCTGAAAAGTTTAAGGAAGAACCTAGTGACCAAGATATTTTTTGGTCATTATTTCATCAACTGATTAAAAAGAACCGAAATGATTTACAAACCTTGAAAATGATATATTATGAAATGGCTTTATTCCTTAATGAAAGTGGTAAAGATTATTTTACAGCTCTTCAGTTATCCCACAAAATGGACCTTATGTATTATAAAAAAAGGGGTATCATCAATAAGGTCAAGATTATTACATGTGGAACAGGGTCATGCGAACAATGTCAATTACTACAAGATAAGATTTATTCAATTGAAGAAGCATTAGAAAAAATGCCAGTACCCAATAAAAATTGCACGAAGATAATGTTTGATAAAAATCGAGGATTCTGTAAATGTTGTTATGTTGCTTCTTTTTAAGATTATAAAAAACATAAGGAAAGGAAAAATATGAAAAAACAACTAATAGTAATTGGAATAATCGTATTGCTTGTTTGTGTTGGGTTGAGAGAAAAAGGGGACGTAAAATAGAGGAAGATATTAAGTTAGGGAGGCGAAAGGGAGAAAAAGTAAAAACCACACTTCCTCATATTTTTCGTCCCTACTTAACAATTGTTAATTCTAGTTTATATGACTTTCCCTTTTTAAGGCGGTTTAAGAGGGAAAAGTGACTTATTCGCTAATATCTTTTCTTTTTTATCATTTGATTCGCACAAAAACATGAGTTAAAACCGTGTTAATGCTTGTCCGATATCCTTATATAAAAATATCTACTTATGAATTATAAGTTCAATTTTAGCCTCTTTTTTGATAGAGAAGTATGGCCCCTGGGATATGTGTTCGCCCCCAATTTAATACTAGTAGACCACTTTTCAAGGCAATTCAGGTATAAATTGGGAAAAAGTTTATAAACCATCAATTGTATAAGTAACAAAGGTTAAATAAAAAAAGTAGATCTATCAATTTGAATGGGGGTAATATGAAACTTTTTATCAAATCCCGTATGGTTATACTTTTAATTATTTTTTTATTTATTGGAACTTGTTTTACACCTCTATCATCGCCTCAGACGGTATTTCATATCGTAACACAAGGTACCGAGTCAATCAATGGTCAAATCTTGTTTGCCCCTATGTATTCCACTAAGACATATTTAATCGATAGTACCGGAACAGTGAATCATACATGGTCAAGTAATTATGCTCCTGGTGAAGCGGTTTGTTGGTTGGGTGACGGTACCATTCTTCGTACGATAAAAACCGGGGTTCCTGGTTATGGCGGCGCAGGTGGAGGTGTTCAGAGGGTACTTTGGGATGGGACAGTCGTATGGGATTTTCGATACGACACACACGGAGATCTGAGTCATCACGATATCATGCCCTTACCGAATGGTAATGTGTTGATGCTCACCTGGGAGACCAAAACACGTGCTGAGGCTATTGCAGCAGGAAGAAATCCAAATAGCTTCTCAGGTGATACATTCACGTCTGAGCATATCATTGAAGTAAAGCCAACAGGTCCTACATTCGGTAGCATTGTCTGGGAATGGCATGTCTGGGATCATCTCATCCAGGATTATGATGCCTCTAAGGCAAATTATGGTGTTGTTGGAGATCACCCGAAATTAATTGACATTAACTATGGAGTTGCTTCGGGTCTGTCCGATTGGTTGCATACAAACTCAATTGATTATAATGAGAAATTTGACCAAATACTAATCAGCGTTCATAATTTTAATGAAATCTGGGTGATTGATCATAGTTCGACCACAGCAGAGGCCGTAGGCCATACTGGTGGCAGGAGTGGGAAAGGTGGAGATATTCTCTACCGCTGGGGGGATCCAGAGGCGTACCGAGCAGGAACTGCAAGTGATCAAAAGCTCTTTGGTCAACATGACGCGTCATGGATAAAGACTGGGTGTCCTGGCGAAGGAGACATCCTTGTTTTTAATAATGGATGGAATCGTCCAACCGGGATGTACTCTTCTGTTGATGAAATTGTACCTCCTGTAAATGATACCGGAGAGTATTATCTTGAACCTGGTTCTCCATATGGACCAGAGAGTCTAATATGGAGTTATACAGGCAGTCCTCCAATAAGTTTCTATTCCGCTGGTTTTTCTGGCGTCCAACGTCTTAAGGATGGCGACACTCTTATATGTGACGGTGTAGCAGGAAGGTTCTTTGAAGTCACTCCTGAGAAAGTAACAGTCTGGCAGTACGTCAACCCGTATCCAACCCCGAGTACAAATGACGTGTTCAAAATCGTATACATTCCGCCGGAAGAACCACCAGAACCCGAGGTTCCTGACTTAGATTGTACAGGAAGCCTTTCTTGGACCAATGTTCACCCCGGAGAAACCGTCACTGGTAGTTTTCAGGTACAAAACATCGGAGGTCCTGGTTCATTGTTGAACTGGAAAATCAACGTTTCATTAATTGATTGGGGAACCTGGTCATTTAATCCCAAATCTGGAGAAAATCTTAACACCGAAGATGGACAAGTAACCGTACATGTATCAGTGATAGCCCCCAATGAAGAAAATTCAGTCTTTGAAGGATACATCCGAGTAGAAAATAAAAACAATCCAGATGATTTCGACGTGATTCCCGTCTATTTAAAAACTCCAGTAAATGTTCATACGCACACTTTTCGATGGACCCTGATTCAACAATTCTTTAACAAAATAAGAGAGTGGTATTCCTTTATCGAGAAATTTTGTAGTTCATTATACTAATTATGTTAGGTGTTTAGTTTCAGGTGGTGAATATAACCAATGGAAAAAACTTCCAGGAAATCCCGACATTGTTTTCGTTAACAGGAAAATTGCGGTCTTTGTCGATGGGTGCTTTTGGCACAAATGCCCTCAATGCTATATTGAGCTTAAAAGCAATAGAGGCTATTGTCTCAAAAAAATTGATAAAAATGTAAAACGTGATAAAAAAATAAACGAACTTCTAAAGAAGACAGGCTGGAAAGTGATTCGGCTGAGAGAGCATCAGTTAAAAGAAAATTTCAATGAGACATTTAAAGCTTTGGAAAAGAAACTCACTGATACACATTAGCACAAAACATGTATTAAAACCGTGTTAATGCTTGACCGATGATAGTATATAAAGATATCATTTTAGAAGCGTAATACTAGGATTTCCTTAAAAACAATAATAAAAGAAGGAAGCATTAACGCTCCTTGTAATAAAAATACGCGGATTCAATATTTCCATGTTGGTTCATGAGGTTGGAGACGCTGTCGTAGACGATGACGTTTCCATGCATCAAGAAGTACACATTGTCAGCAACATGTTCCACAAGTTGTGTTGAATGGGTTGCAAGTACCGTGGTTCCATTTCGTTTTTTAATGAAATCTTGTATCGTTCGTGACGCGAGAGGGTCAAGTCCATAGACGGGTTCGTCCAAGAGGAGGTTTTGTGGCGCGTGCATGATTGCAGAAAGCAGGGAGATTTTTTGTTTCATTCCTTTTGAGTAGCCACCGAGTTCATAATCAAGCGCGTCATCAATCCCAATCATCTGAGAGAGATGGTTGATGATGCGTTCTGCATCAACGAGTTTTCGCAGTGAGGCAATGTAGAAGAGGAATTCCCGTCCGGTGATACGGTCGTAGAGTTCTGGCATTTCAGGAAGGTAGCCAAGGCGTTCTCGTGCGGGAAGAGACTGTGTCATTATCGAGTAGGAATCGATGGTGACGTCACCGGAATCATAAGGTAAAATGCCAGCGATTATCTTGAGGAGCGTGCTTTTTCCAGCGCCGTTCTCCCCCATGATCGCGATGACTTTCACATCATCAAACATTAACGTCACGTTATTCAGTGCAGTAATTTTCCCATATCGTTTTGTGAGGTTTTTAACGTTGATCATTGTGTAAATGGCCAGAAAGATGAGGGGGTTAAAAAGATATGTGAATAAATCTTATTTTTGCTTCCGAATCAATAAAAGATGGCTTCATCCTCGTTCTGCATTTGTAGAATGTTTTTTGTTGACGATGATGAGCCCAAGAATGACGAGTGCGCCACCGAAAAGGAACAACCAGGTGATTGGTTCGTGAAAAAGGAAATAACTAATGATAGTGGAGAGAACCGGTATGAAGTACAGGAACACGCTGATCTCTGAGGCGGTTTTAACTTCTAAAGCGACGTACCACAGGACATAGCCAACGACCGTCGGCAGTACAGCTAAAAAAAGGACTGCACCCCATCCTCTCCACGTTAGAGATGCTGCTTCCGTAACTAACGATGGTGAGAGAAACGGCAGAAGACCCAGACATCCGAAGAGGAACGCATAGACAGTCAGGGAGAGCGCTGAATACCGTTCCAAGAGTTTTTTCCCTGCAATCGTGTAGCCTGCTCCAACAAGAGCGGAGACCAGAACAGCTACGGCCGCAGAAATGTAGTTGATTTCAAACGGATTTCCTGAAGTGCCAGTAAGGGAGATAACCACGACACCGCTCAGCGAGAGCGGGATACCTACCGCAATTTTTTTGGTTATTTTTTCTTTCAGAACAAGTGTTGCGAAGATTACAGTGAAGACCGGGATGGTTGCAATAATAAGACTTGCTGCGGAGGCGGACATGTATTGTTCGCCATAGTTGAGTCCCAGGTGATAGATGACGACGCCGACGAATCCTAACAAAAAAAGAGGAATGATGTCTTTTTTATGAAGAGCAGAGAATTTCTTAGGGATAATCATTATGATGAGCAGAAAAATAGCACATACCGTAAAGAGTCGCATGATGGTAAGATTAATAGGGCTGAGCTCTTCCAACCCGATTTTGATGAAGGGGAAGGCGAATGCCCAGAAGATAATTGGGAGGAGGATAATAAACGGAAAATATTTTTGTGTAAACGGGTCTATAGTGTTCTTTGGTGCTGCCATAGGTTGGGGAGGACAAAGGAAACCAGTTATTTAAAATCATTTGGCTATTTGCATCCTCATTTGATTAGATGAGATAAAAAAGATTGCTACTCATTGCTGACATTCGTTTTACCAGTGCTCGTGGTGAACGATCTCGTCTAATGTTTTCCTTTTTTTTCCTTTTAAGAGTGTTTTAGTGATTGTTTCGGCGATTCCTTTCGTACCTACGGGGTATCCAAGTGGGGTAAGCGCAACAACTCTGATTCGTTTCGGAATCTCAAGCAGTTCTTTGACTTCCTCTTCGTTAAACCCTCCAATCCAGCACGTTCCCAATCCTGCATCGGTTGCTGCAAGAATCAAATGTTCGAGTGCTATGGAGACGTCGACGGTGTAGTACTCCATGTTGTTATGGGTACCGCTTACAGTAGGGTCGGCGCAGGCGATGATAAGGACTGGCGCTGTTTTGAGCCATCGGTTGATGAGACTTGTTTTTGCAATGAGAGCGATGGTTTCTTTGTTTTTTATCACGATGAACCGCCAACATTGCTTGTTCATCCAGGATGGTGCTAGTCGTGCACACTCTAAGATGTAGGTGATTTTCTCCTCTTCTACTTCTTTGTCGCTATAATCACGAACACTGGTTCGGGATTTTATAACATCGGAAAATTCCATGGCAATTCCTCGTGTGGTTTCTTAGGGGTAATGGTGTTTTGTTATAAAAGCTGCTATCCTTCAGCAGAGATGTTTTTATAAACAAGAAATTGTTATTAGAATGGAGTTGTGAAAGGGGCGTTTATGGCTAAGACCTATGTGATATGGTGGCATAGCAAATATGTTGATGAGATTAACAGGGAGGCAACAACGATTGCGGAAATCGTTGATAAGATGCATAAGACGATGAAGGATTTGGAGAAGTTGAAACAGTTGGAAGATGCGGGGAAGATTAAGGTCAAGTTGACTGGTTCGTTAAACCCTATCTATATTGAAATTGTGGATCCTTCTGTTGAGTCTGAGGTTGCTCGTAATCCGATTGTAGAAATGACTTTAGAGCAATAAACCGATTTCTCGTACAAAGCTGGTGAGTCTGGTTTTTTTAGGATATGTGTTACTGTACATTACCACAGGGTATTCATCAACGAATGTGTTTTTGCAGGATTTCAAAGCGTGAGAGAATGAAACCGTTATTTGGACAGAGCGTTTCGTAATAGGTTTCCGAGAATTCCTTGTCCAAGACGACCGGTGTTATAATGGATTTCTCCGAGGACTGTGAAGGATCCATACGCAAATTTATGGAACGGACCAAATCTATGCATTTTTATTGGTCCGATGAGAATGCCACCCATACAGCTTTTGAAATTGATGACTCCTCTTGCTGAGTTAAAGGGACCGAGGGTTTTATAATGCGTACGAATCGCGTAGAATGAAACCGCAATCCTTGATTCCTTTAAGTTGAAAACTAAACCCTTCACAGTGGTGTGTAACAGCAATCGTGATGCCATAGCAATTCCAGCAATGATAAACGGAAGAGCGTGAAATCGCCATTTCGTGACATTGAGCTCAGCAGTTGCATTGTGCCCTTGGGAATCGTACGCGATGACCTTGATGGTGCGTTTGAGTGAGAGACCATTGAATTGAATAAATGGCTGCCATAAATAGGAGTAGGATGCTTCCGTGTCATTGAATTTCAACTTTCCGTCAACGTAGAATTCTACCCTGACAACGTCTGTCTCTGAAGATACATTCGCGGTGATCGTTATCATACCATAGATAAAGGTATTTCCAGGTAAACTTATGCTTTTTTCCACATCATTGAAGTAAAATGTGTTTTCCAACGGTCTTGTGATGATAACGGTTAGAAATCCTTCTTGTTTTGTTGTGAAATGCCAAATTGGTCCTGTTGCTGAGGCAGTATGGTTGTCCCAGGCAACAATCTGCCAGTAATATGTTGTACTGTAATCAATTGTCACCAAATCATATGAGTTACCAGTCTGGTTGCTACTAATCTTTGGTGGTGGACTTGTTGATCCGAAGTAAATGTCATAGGTTACGGTATCACCTGGGTCGGGGTCTCCTCCTATCCAATTGAGAGAAGCATTAACAGAGACATTTACCGCTCCATCTTCTGGATTAGGATTACTTGGTATGTTCGGCGGGTTGTTTGGTTTTGATTCTGTGGTAAATTCCCATTGTGGTCCTGATGTTGAGTTACTATGATTGTCCCAGGCGATAATTCTCCAGTAATACTGCGTGGAATAATTCATTGTACCGGGGTCGTAGAGTGTCGTGGACTGATTGGTATTTACTAAAGCTGGGGGGCTCGTGGTTCCGAAGTAGACGTCATAGGTGACTGTATCATTATCAGGGTCTCCACCGGTCCAGCTGAGATTTTCAGTAATAGCGACATTAATCGACCCATTCGCTGGCATGGGGTTGCTCGGCTCATTGGGAGGACTATTACTTATCGGATTCGCACCCGTTCGTGTTCCCAGGGGGAACGTAAACGTTGCAAGCACTAGCGCGATAGCTAGAACGAGGACACTACCAACGCGTATTACGGAATAATTATTCATTTTTCTTCCATTCATTGACATAATATTTTTCCTCCAATTGTACTTTGGATACGTATAGTAGCACCTTCTAAATATATAAGTATTTCTATAAAAAACCAGTACGAAGGTTGCTACAGGAGTAAATTTTTTTAAAAAAAAGAGATTTTCTAGAGTATAATATGATACACTATACAAAGATTTTATACCTAAAACAGGATAACCGCTTGGAATGGATGGAAAACTCGCTGTTGAACTTATCTTTCTTGCATCTTCTCTGGTAACAATCTACCTTATTCTCAGGAGACGATATCTGTATATCCGGCTGGGGATGCGGAAGATAAAGATAGATACGTATTTCTTAGGCGCCCTTCTCGGTCCAATCCTGATTGTAATCTTTGGTATTCTGAACTCATCACAGATCCTTGGTGGGCTTGGGGGCGTCGGCAGCCTTAACCCTTTTGGGGTTTTAGTTCTGTTTCTCTCGATGGTGTTCATGAGTATTTTCTTGGACATCACCGGGTTCTTCGAATACTGCGCACGCGTCGCGTTGAAGTACGCGAGCGGCAACGGACGACGACTCTATTTTTCCGTATACCTCACCGTTTCCATTCTTACGATCTTTACGTCCAATGACATTATCATACTCACCTTTACGCCGTTCATTTACTATTTTTCAAAGAACGCTGGTATTGATCCGAAACCGTATCTTATCGCTGAGTTCTTCGCAGCAAACACCTGGAGCATGATGTTGTACATCGGCAACCCCACTAACATCGTACTTGCAGCAGCCTTCGACCTTCGGTTCGACGAGTATACCAAATGGATGCTACTTCCTTCACTCGTTGCTGGATTTATGAATATGATCCTGCTCTATTTCATCTTCAGGAAAAGTATTAATAAACCTCTTAAACGTATAGAAACGATTAATCCACGGTCAGCAATCACCGATAAAACAAGCACAATCCTCGGACTATTCATTCTTGCGGGTTGTATCGTCTGTCTTGCAATCGCCCCCTATTTCGGCATAGAAATGTGGATCATCTCGTTAGGGTTTGGATTTGCGCTCTTAGTAATTCTCCTCCTCCGGGATTCTCTTGTCGCAGTGATGAAAGAACGCATTGACAAAAAGCATTTTACCGTCGGACCGACCCTAAAGAAGATGCCGCTTAGCATCATCCCCTTTGTTCTTTCGATGTTTATCACGGTGGAAGCGCTCAGGATATACGGCATAACAAGAGACATCGGCATTTTCTTTAACAGTCTCTGCGGTGCATCAACGACTGCAACGACCTTTGTCTATGGCATTTCTTCTGCATTTGCAGCCAATGTCCTCAACAACATCCCGATGACGGTCGCCTATGTCCCTATCGCAGGAGCTGTCTCCCACGTAAATCTCCTACCCGCCGTCCTTGCGACAACTATTGGTTCAAACCTTGGGGCAAACATAACTCCCATAGGAGCACTCGCAGGTATCATGTGGATGAGCATCCTTCGTGATAAAGAGGTGAAACTCACCTTCAAAGAATTCCTAAAATACGGGCTTCTTGTCACGCCACTTACCCTGCTTGCCTGTTTAGGAGTCCTTGCCGCAGAGTTCATGTTTTTTTAAGAGATAAAACAGAACCTAAAACAATATACCACGGAAGATTGTTACCCTCCCCGACATGGAAACGATATTACACGTGTACAATCTCAGTAAAACCATAGCAGGCAAACAGCTCTTTGAAAACACAACCTTTGATGTGTACCCAGAAGACTGCATCGGACTTCTCGGGCCCAACGGCTGCGGAAAAACAACGCTCTTCAACATCCTTCTTAGAAAAGAACGACCAGATACCGGAGATCTACAAAAAAAAGAGGGATTGCAAATCCGTTGTCTCGAACAGGACCCTGTATACCCAACTGACACAACCATACTAGACTTCTTCACACGAACCGCACAAACAGAGAGCATCCAACAACAGATGAAGGATTACGAGAAACAGTTAGAAGACCCAACAATTTACGAATCTTCTCGCCATCAAGAAATATTAGAAGAACTCAGAAAACTACAAATGCGTACGAACAAATCCAGCGGCACCGCACAACTCGAAACAGCACGAAGTCTCTTCAAAGAAATTGGATTCCAAGATATCACAGAAAACATGCCAATGAAAAATCTTTCTGGCGGGGAACGTCAGAAAATCGCACTCGCTTCGGTCCTTACACAACCACAGAACTGCGATCTTTTACTTCTGGATGAGCCAACGAATCATCTTGACATTGAAACAATCGAATGGCTTGAACAAAAAATCGCTGATATCCCCTGCGCAGTCATCATTATCTCCCATGACCAATACCTCCTCAATGATTTAGTCGATCGGGTTTTTGAGTTCCGCGGCACCCATCTTGAACTCTATGATGCAACCTACGAAGAGTATGAAGAACAAAAAAAGATTAGAGAGCATATTAAACAACAGAACTATCAGAAAGCATCTGTCGAGATGAAAAGACAACTCGCAGCTATCAAAAAGATTACCCGACGAAACCGGTACAATATTCAAATCAACAGTCGTATTAAACAATTCGAAAAACTCAAACGTGTGGAAAACCCGGTCCTGAAAAACTACCTCCTCAGATTTCATTTTAAAACCGCATTCAAATCCGGGAAAAACATTGCGGACGGCGCTGGCCTTTCGAAATATTTTGGAGAAAAAAGAATCCTTGCAAACGCTAGTTTCGAGATCCTCGCAGGGCAAAAAATTGGGCTCATCGGACCAAATGGATGTGGCAAAACCACGTTCCTTAAAATGCTCACCAAAGAAGAATCCTGCAACCAAGGAAAAATAAATCTCAGTCAAGGAGCAAAATGGGGGTACTTCGACCAAGGACACCTCTCACTCAACCTTGAAAACACCCTTCTTGACGAAATACTGAGAGATCATAAAGATCTCGGGGAGGACGATGCAAAAGCACTCCTTGGTCAGTTTAATTTCAAAGGAACCATGGTGCATAACAAAGCAGGACAACTCTCGGGGGGAGAACGAGCTCGACTTGCCTTCCTCAGACTCATCATGAAGCCATACAACCTCCTTCTTTTAGATGAGCCGACAAACCATATGGACATCGAGTCAAAAACCGCGATTGAAACCGCAATTAACTCCTACAACGGGACGGTTATCGTTGTTTCCCATGATCGTAAGTTTTTAGATACCGTGACCGACACGATTTTTTTCATGACGGACGCCGATATTAAAACATATTCAGGGAATTACACAATGTTTCGCCTCCAACGACAGAAAGAACTCACCGATTACTCCTCCAAAGACCTTGCATATCTCTCCACATCTAGACTTACAAAATATATCGTCATCAAAGGCTTCACCATCTGGGCCATTAAAAAGAAACACACGATCGGCGAAGAAATCTACATCGGCGATCACAACCGGAACGTGTACGAGTGGGCGATCAAAGGAGGCCTGCTCAAAGAAGCTTAAAAGAAAAAAAATAATGGTCCATTCCCTTTGTTTTTCATGATTTTATTAATATGTTAATAAAATAATACAAAAAATAGATTTATATAGGATTCTGCTGTTTCATATTTGTTCAAAGGGGGAAAAAGGACCTCCAATGAACAGAATTGTCTGGGAGGACAATGCCGAAGCAAATGTCTGGGAAAACCTTCAGCAATCTCCTTGATTACTACATCGCTTGTCTTGAGCAAGAGGATATGCTGTCCGTCACCTTCCATGTTTCCTCCGAAGGTACACAGTTCTTGTCCACCCTCTTCCAAATGGAAATGTTGTTTCATACAAACAACAAGCAGGTAATGGTCGAGAACTCAGAAGGAGTCAAAAAGTTTTTCCAGACCTCTTTGCTTCTGCGGAAAGACAAAACCTTGTTCTACGGATACCCGGTCGTGATCGGCCCCGAAGGAACGATTAGCCCATTGTTTTTTACGGAACTGCAGTGCGAACAAAAAGATGAGGTGATTGTTTTGACAAACATATCATCTCAACCGAGATTGAATCACTACGTTCTTTCGCAGTATAACTTTTCGTCTGAGGAAATCGCCAACATCCAACGAGAAATCGAGGAGGAAGAATTCTCCTCTGCTCTTGCATCACTCTGTGAAATGCTCCATTTTGATGGTACTGATTTCTCAGCAATCCTCGACGGAAAACCCTTGAAACGAACCATAGCACCAAAACTGGTCAATAAAGCGATGCTGTATTTTGGGGAACGAACCGATATTACCCATAATTTGATTATAGAACTCGGTCAGTTGAAAAAGAAACCACTTGATGATCTCGCGTCCACGTCACTTCTGCTTTTACTTACGGGTGAATTTCTCTCCAAAGGAACTACTCAGGACGACAAACCACTTTTAGAAGTGTTTTCACTTAATCCCGCACAAGAACATGCTGTACAAAAAGCTCTTAGCAAACCATTGACGGTCATCACTGGGCCACCAGGTACCGGAAAATCCCAGGTTGTACTCAACATCATCGCCAACGCAGTGTATCAGAATAAAACCGTTCTGTTCGCCAGTAAAAACAACAAAGCAGTGGATGTAGTAATTGAAAAGTTAAACGCGATTTTACCATACAAACTCCTCGTCCGCATGGGTCACCGAGAACACCGTAAAAACGCAAAATCAGAACTCGAACAACTCGTAAAACAACCCATTCAAAGAATATCGCAGCAGGAGAAGACGATTACGGACTTGCTCAACACCACGATTCAGATCGTATCAATTCAGAATCAACTTACCTGCCTTGCTGCCTTAAATGAATTAATGCAGAACACCCAGAATACCATTGATTTATTAATCGAGCAGCTTCCATATGAAATGTCCACGCAAGAGAATCCCTTGCGGTTAGAAAGAATCGATCCGTTCATATTACAAGAAGACCTTAAAAAATTCTTTGATAGTCACAGAATCCTGCGACAACTCAATCCAAGACGATATCAGAGAAAACAAGAACGTTGTTTCAGAAAATATTACGAAACACTTCCCAACCCGCTAAAGGTATACCTGCAGAACATGATAAGTAACAAGAAAACAACGATAGATACCGCGATGCAGTGGATTTTCGCATGGAAAAAGAGAGAGCTTGCTACCGATGAGATACAAGAAATAAAAAGCAAACTGTTCACTGTTCCCCCTTATACCCAACTCAAAGGCCAGCTTGCAACATTACATAAGGAACAAATCGCGATCTCACGGCCCTTATTTGAACAGCAGTGGGTAAACAAACTTGCAGAGGCGACTGATGAAGACAAACAACGCATCGCAGCGTATTTTTCCGCATCAGAACAGCTCGAATCATGGATGGGAGACCAAGTCGTTTTCCGGCAACTCATCTCTGAACAAGTACGAACTCTGCAGAGAATTCAAAAATTTTTACCCGTGTGGGTCGTTACGAATCTTTCTGCAAAACACAGCTTCCCTCTCAAAAACAACCTCTTCGACATCTTGATTATTGATGAAGCATCGCAATGCGATATCGGCTCTGCCCTCCCGCTTTTCTACCGCGCGAAACACATCGTGATCATCGGAGACCCCCATCAACTCAAACACATCTCACTGCTCACAGAAACCCAGGACCGGACGCTGGCAGCAAAACACCATCTTGCTGAAGAATGGTTCACCGATTTTTCGTACACCAAACATTCACTGTATGATCTAGCAGAACAAATTCTACATGCACACAACGAACAACCTTTGTTACTGAATGAACATTACCGATGTCATCCTGATATCATCTCGTTTTCCAACGAGTACTATTACGGACGGAAACTTACGATTGCGACAGATGAAACAAGGCTGTTACAACATCCTTCGCTCAATACACGAATAGTCTGGCATCAAGTAAAAGGAAAAACAGTTCACGCTAAAAGTCCATATAACGAAGAAGAAGCTGAAAAGGTTGTTGAAGAAATCCTCAAGATTCTTGAGATAGTCACTCCATTAAACGCTTCAGTGGGAATCGTGACTCTCTTCCGGGCACAAACTGAGATGATCACCGAGAAACTGAACACGTTCCAAGACGTCTATGAAACCAATATTACTATAGGTACTGCCCATAAATTCCAAGGCGATGAAAAGGACATTATCGTATTCTCACCAGCAGTCTCCGAAGGCGTAAAACCCGGGACTCTGCATTGGATTCAGACAACCAGCCAATTACTGAACGTCGCGGTGACTAGAGCAAAAAGCTTGTTGATCATAGTCGGTGACCAAGAAATCTGTGCACAGACTGCCGGTCCTCTCAAAAATTTATCTGAGTATGTGAAAACCAAGATGATGAACAACGGTGTGTTTGATTCCCCAACTAAACAGATATTGTACGAGGAGTTGAAAAAACAGGGCATCTCTGTGACTTCGAATTACTGGATAAAAGGAAAAACACCGTCTCACATTGATTTCGCACTCTTCGTCAACGGCAATCGGTATGCGATTGAAATTAAGGACGATCAGAAGAGAACAAACGAGAAACAGTTGACAGCGGACGGGTGGAAAATAAGACGATTCCTCGAAAAAGACATCCACAACAACCTCGCTCAGGTGATGGAAGAGATCAAACGATTATGTTAACAACTATTTTACTATTTTTTTTTATCAATATTTATATACCATAAGCAGTATACAATTACTATATTAGGGGATAAAATCAATGTTTGAACCAAACGTAGTAAAAAAAACGTTAGCACTCGTCGTTATTGGATTATTCCTTGGAGCGGGTATTGTCCCAACCATGAACGGCAACGAAATTAGAATAATTGCAGATGATAACCGTACCATAGGAATCGATGTAGCGATAAGAGTTGCTTCTTCAAAATTATATGAACTTGACAAAATCGATTTTTCAATTACAGAATCAACAGCAATAACCAATGGCAAAGGAGAACCATTATTCTATGTATTCAATTTGAACCCTCAAGGATACCTTGTGGTTTCTGCATCCTATGATCTTCCCCCGGTTATTGCATATTCTTTTACCAGCAATTTCCAAGATGGAACTGATACAAATCCTCTCTATGATATGCTGTGTGCTGATATAACGCTCCGTTTTGAAAACATCCAAAAACTCCCAGAAAAAATAATCCAAGAGCGACACCTTCAGTGGGATTCATATGTTGAAGAAAATCCTATTGCCTCTGGAAGATTCGAACAATGGCCTCCTGAAGGGTCAACTCCGACAGGAGGGTGGCTCTTAACCAATTGGCACCAGAATGCCCCTTACAACAATTTCTGTCCGCTTGATCTTTATAATGGCGGAGCACGAAGTGTTGCCGGATGTCCTGCGGTTGCAATGGCTCAAATATTAAACTATCACAATACAACAAATTATGTTGCATTCGATGATAGCGATGACTACCACCATAACTACGGCGGTAACAACTATTGGATTGATAACAACTATGTTCAATATGGTTTCCCTTCATTTCCTCAGCTAAATATTTACCTTGATACACTTCAGTCACATTATGAAAACCAAATTCCTCCTACCAATAATGACAAAGCAGCGATCACCTTTGCTTGTGGCGTTGCTGCAACACAAGTCTATACTGCCAGTGTCTCGGGAACTTTTGGTGTGAGTCAAGCGTACGATGCGTATCAACGATTCAATTGTACAACGATTTCCTTACTCGATGAAGATGATCCTTATCTTTATCAGAGATTATCAAATAATATGAAGGATGCATTGCCAGCTCATCTAGCTGTGGTGGATCCTGGATGGACGATGGGCCATAATCTCGTCGTCGATGGATATAATACAAACAATTATTATCATTTGAATTTTGGATGGGATGGATCCTACAACGGATGGTACCTTATCCCAGATGAGATTCCCTATGGATTAACAGTTATTGAAGGAGTAATTATTGATATTATGAAAGAAGACACTGGTACTCCTGATTTAACCTGCGACGGAACGCTCGATTGGACGAATGTTACACCAAACGAAATGGTTACCGGTAGTTTCACGGTAAGCAACGTCGGTGAGACTGGCTCGAATCTCGATTGGGATATTTCAGAATGGCCAACCTGGGGGACATGGACGTTTTCGCCCTCAAGTGAGAATAATCTTAAACCTGAAGACGGACCAGTTACCATCAATGTGAATGTTGTCGTACCAAACGAAGAACATCATCTCTTCACAGGGCAAGTAAAAGTTGAAAACATCGAAAACAGCAGCGATTATGATACGATACCAGTCTCTCTTGAAACAGGTTATAAGATACATGAAAAATTATCCTGCAATGGTTCTCTTACCTGGGTTGATATTAAGCCAGGAGCAACTATTACGGGAAGTTTCACCGTGGAAAATATTGGTGCTGCTCTGTCGAATCTAAGCTGGGAGATCACTGACTGGCCTGACTGGGGTACCTGGACATTTACCCCATCAGAGGGAAATCATCTCACACCAGAGGACGGACCAATCACAATCAACGTAAGTGTTATCGCACCTAAAAAAAGGAATAGCGAATTCACTGGACAGGTCACGATTGTAAATAGCGAGAACAGCAGCGATTTTGATATAATACCGGTCTCTCTCGCAACACCTTACAAACAGGTTCATTCGATACTCTTTGATATTCTGCAGGCTCTGATGGAACGATTCCCACATGCCTTTCCCATATTGCGTCTTCTTCTGAACCACTAAACCAATCATTCTTTCTTCATAGCGTGGAAAAAAATTTCATACTCTTTTTAATATGTCTCGTTTGATATGCACCGTCAATGAGCATAAGCCGATGGGTTGATTTAGAATCCTCAGCAAAAATACTCCTGCTTAGTAATCTTCTTACCATCGTCGTCGCGATTCTGTTCCGCTGGAGCATTCTCACACTCCTCTGGGGCTATTGGCTCCAAAGTATCATCATTGGGCTCTTCACCGTTGTAAAACTCCTCGTGTTTGGATATCGAAACAAACACCAGAGGTTACTGCTTACAGCTGTTCGGGACTCAATTTTTTTTCAGTTCACTACGGGATTTTTCACTTCGTATATCTTATATTTTTGTATTTCTTTTCAACGAGCGGAATCTCTGGGTTTCATTTCCGACAACCGGACTACATCGGGATAACGTTCATCGGGGTACTCTTTTTTGTGAATCTTCTAAAAACATCACTGCGCAATAATGATATGACGTATGTACAGTCATACCTCTCAATAGTTTTTTCTTCCATTAGAGGAATCTTTTCTTAAAAAAATAATCATGTCGTTTTTTCGAAATATTAAAAGAGAGCATGTCGTTCTTCTCTATCAATATGAAGATTCGAAACGCAAAAATAGGAGATGCTGAAGCGATCACGGCACAGAATATATCGCTTGCTAAAGAATCTGAAAATATTATTCTTAAGCCTGAGACGGTTCTTGCTGGTGTGAAAGCGCTGTTGTCAGATAAAAAGAAAGGATTCTATCTTGTAGCAGAGGAAAACGATACGATTGTTGGGCAGTTGATGATTACGGTTGAATGGAGTGATTGGAGGAACAAATCAATCTGGTGGGTTCAAAGTGTTTACGTTCAAAAAGAGTGGCGGAAGAAAGGAGTGTTTACCAAGCTGCTTGACTATATACGACAGAAAGCGCGTAAACAAGGTGTTGCATTTCTTCGACTATACGCACATAAAAACAACAGGTCCGCTTTGCACGTTTATGAAAAAGTTGGATGGAGACGAGAACCGTATGTGTTCTATCATCTCTCAGTATAAATTTCATTGGAAAAAAGAGAAACTATTTCGAAAAAAATGAGATCTAAGGAAATACCATAGGATGAAAATTATATCAGATGTAGTAGTCAATTCTTCTTTCTTCGTATCTATGTCGAAACTTCAATCGTCGTGTTTCTTTTCTAACGCATTTGTTCTCTTAATCGCATAAAGATACATAGTAGAAACACTGCGATAAACATTCCTTCTAATTCAAAACCAGTGAGTTCAACGCTATGTGTGTTCTGAGAAGAAAAATTTTCACAGGTATTTTCTTGTGTGTAATTTTCCCAGAGCTCGTCTACGATAAAGGCGGTAATCACATCGAAATCCATTCGATACTCATCTGTATCGTTTTTATTGAACTGGGTGAATACCTCCAACGGTCCGTATCCGTTCACCCATGTTGTATCTGATCTCACCCGCATCTTCCACGCATAGGTGAACGTCTGATCCGACAATATTTTCTGTCGGCACTCAAGAAGCTGCTCCATCGTGGTTGGACCCTCAAGTACTTCAAACACTGGTGTACCAAACTCATGAAGTTTCAGAAAGAAGACTCGAAGATCGGTTTTTGTAGTGACAACAATTTTTATCTCAAAGGACTCATTACGTTTCAACAAGGGATGTGCAGTTGCATTCTCCCACTCACCAGCAGATGTCCGGAACCATGCTTGAACAGATCCATAGCTACATTCGCCAGCGGTATGAACAAGAGTCATATGAGTGAGAAAAAGAAGAACAATAAAGTAAACGACAATCGTTGTTTTGATCATCCTATCCTCCTTCATCAAATCCCGAGGTATGATCATCGAACCAGTTATCCTGTATATCCCCGATCATCATCCCCCACGGCGGGACAAGCCCAAAAGCAACGGTCGTGAATCCAAAGGAAATACGAGTATTTTCACCAAGAGTTGTATTCGAATGAGCGATGACTTTTATTTCTCGGATATATGTTTGTGGTTCATGACCAAGTAGCGGGTTAAAGATCGTCTCATCACTGGTATCAATGATTTTAAACTGGGCGTATTCACCTTGCACATCAATCACCCAGAGATTCATCGTCAATAACCAAGGAGTCACTGGTGTCGGGGGAAGAATCGGAAGACCGGTCGGACCGAGCATACAGCGATTTCGAATCTTTAAAGTCCAGAGCTCTTCTTTACCCCATCGTGTTTTTTCAAATGGGTCAAGATAATTGGGGTATTGATCAACCGCGAGACGAACCGTTTCATTCCACAGAGGAATACCCTCACGATCGTGTCGAGTAAGTGTCATATCAAATCCGAACGGGATCGTAAATTGATTTCGTATTGCATCCGATGCATCATCCAGTGTTTCGGTGATATTCTGGGTGTTAAAACCTGCATCTGGGGGTAACGCAGCATCTATTGTATCAGTAAGCTGCGCAGAAATTTGAGAAAAAACAGACTCAGATTCATTCTTCACCATATCCACATACCATTCACGTCCATAGTACACCGCTTTCTTACCAACGCTACAAAACTCAGTACTAGGATGATATCGCGAGAGATTCAGATACTGCGTGAGATGCTCGTTATATTGTGTCTCTAGATCTTGTCTCATCCTGTCAACAAGAACCAAAGGGTTTGGATAATTCGCTGCATTGATACTTGGATCAAGGGTGATCTCACGTATCAACCCTAGGATTTCATCAAGTGAACTCCATGCCTCCTCCAGAACCCACCCTGGATAAAACCCAGGAAGAAGCTCATCAAGGCTAGTTGCCCCACCGTTATTCCTTGTCGTAATCATTTCCTGTTTTAACAGATGTGAATCTGGATATAACGAAAGATAGCTGTCGAGCGTGTCTTCCAAATTCTGGTCATCGACAGTCTCATTTACATACAGCACATCCACGATATCATCTTGAGACTCCTGGTATTTCGTGTAATGCTGCAACAGAACCTGAAGGATCACGGTTTCGATGAGCAGATCGGTGACGTTATTCCATACCTTGACTAGGGTGATATTACCGCTGACATTGTGCTCCTCTATCCGCCACCAGTAATGGGTCCTCTCATACGAAACATTGTACAGCTCCTCATATAACGCACACCCCGGTGTTATATGTCCTTTCGGTGGTTTTATCATCTGTTTGGAAAGAGGAATAAAACCCGTTGATTCCCATGTACTAGTACCGCCATTGGTCCATCCTTCCCCGGGGTCACCCCAGAGTTCTATTGCAACGTGACGATCTGCAACCTTCGTCGACATCGTATCATGATAAATTTCAGATATAATTGTTTGCAACTCATTCAGGGTTGTTGTGTTCACGATTAGATGCTTCGTGATTTTTGTTAAGAAAAAGGATTGATTCGCCCAACGCTGTACCACATCATCTATTTTACCCTGGATATCTCCATCAAACACGATGAGTTCCTCATGGAATTCTCCTTCTTCGTTCTCAAAATGTAAGGTGACGCTGGTGATATTATAAAGGACTCTCTCTGCAATCTCCGAGAGATTTAACGAAGGACATTGATCTACAGATTCATTGATTGGGGAGCCTGAATCAACATTTGCGCTCCCTTCAGATAGATTTTCGGTATTGACAACGTATCCTTTGCCGCCCATTTCTTGATTAAACGTTGAGAGAGCATCCTGGGGCGTCTGCTTAAGCGCTTGTTTTGTTTTTCGCGCAAGTTCAACAAGACCCAGCGGATCAACACTACCAAACACTAGGCCTTGTTCAAGAAGTAGTCCGCTATTTACCATCACCGCAAGATGATGGTTATCCACCACATTCAAAGGTTTTCCACAGCGGTAATGTTTGAATCCTCGCACAAGAGAATACAAATTTGAGAATACCGTGGTGAACGTCCATAACGATGAAAACGTACCGTTAATCGTCTGATTGTATTCCTTGACCAGACTTTCGAGGAGGGGATACCGTGAGGTAAGAATTGAAGAAACAACAATAGTTCGTGTCGTCACCATATCCCACGTGTTATCGTTCAATGTTCGTATTTCGATGGTAAGTGGTACTGAGGCAACCCAGTAGACGGAATGATTAATGGTTTCGCGCGGTCCGATAAAAGGGATCGTTTGCCTTTTCAACTGCATCGCGAATGACTCAAGGGTGATATTTTCTGCAAAGAGAATCGGGCTTTCATTTTGAAGCACTACATTGATTGCGTACCGACCATCAGAGAACATGTTGTAGAGGTAATGACCTGTGAGGTACACATTTAATTCGTCTTTGATGATTTCTTTGACGCGATATTGATTTACTTCTTCTGCGGTTCCCACCGAAGGTTTGATGACTGGGTTTTTACCAATTTCCTTAAATCCTTTCATCCCTGCGATGTTCAGCGCTGTTGCGAGATCAGCTTCAACATAGTAGAGTAAATTTTCTATTTCGTTAAAATCAAGGGAACGTGCAATCTCTTGGGATTTCTGCAGCTCTAATCGGGAGATATACACAGCGGTAACACTGCTTCCAAGGATGACGAAGACCCCAATAATTGAGAAAGGAATACGAGCATACTCATCAAGGAGAAATCGTCGTCTGCCTATTCTCTCACCACCCAGATCGTCAGCATCACCTCAGCTTTATTCAGGGAAATGCGGTCGAACAACCAATCCACGAGCATTTCTGTAAAATCTATAATCGTGTCTATGACAGCAAATATACTATTAACAAAAGTCTCGATTATAGGATCAAGATAACCTTCAATAAGAACGGTTATTTGTTCTTTGATCATTGTTTCGCATGCATCAAATGCTTCATCCAACGAGCCAAACGATCCATTCAGCATCTCATGAATGGTTGAATTAAGCTCCGCAAGTATCGATTGTGACAGTGGATCCTTTACACTCGTATTAAGAGTGCCAAAGAGTCGATCAATCGTTCGAATCGCTTCCCCAAATGATTCGTTCAACGCTTTATCAAAACACTGCTCGGTGATGTTCTTAATCTTCTCAAATCCATATGTTAGAGTTATATTAACGATGCCGGGAAACACAGTCACGTTTGTTTCATTCGTGATACCATCGATGAGAAACCCGTACAGGAGTGCACTGAGATTCTCCTTTGTTGCTCTGCTTGCATTCTCCTTCGTATCATACGGTGGATGTCCGTTGGTATAATTCTCAAAAATGATAGTCATATTAGCAATCGCTGGGATCGATGACCTGCCGAACCCAACGTCCCCGCTGAAGAGTTGGTGTTTCAACCAATGTTTCGTAAATATTATCGTATGATTACCAAGAGAAAGGACTGGTGAGTATGGCATCATGAAAAAGCTTCGTGCCACATAACAATCTTTAGTAGGTGGATGTTCGCCAACGGAAAACTCACCTCCAAATGGTACTCCTTTGATTGGGTGCCACCATGCGGTAAGATTGTAATGGTACTTTTCACCAAGAAGAGAGGAGAAAAACCGTCTGGTTTCATTTCTCAGCTGTCGGTCATAATCACCTGTGAAAATGTTCAATCGATTGGTTCCTAAGAAAGAAAAAGGCAGTTGGAATTGACAGCCGAGGTCTTCAGCAAGGAGTGTTGCATACGTTTTATGGCGTTGTTCATGCGCAAGCAACCAATGTGTGAGAGACTCATAGAGACCACCAGAAGAGTTATCGATACCAATTCTTCCTGCAACATCATCGATGAGATTACCACAAAACCTGTAGTCAAAAAAGTCTGCACGTGTAACAAGAAATGTATGTAAGGTTTCATCAACTACGTGTTCACGGTGTTTGTCAACTGAGCTTTCAATTGCGATTGTATTACGTAACGCGGGCAGAAGGATGACTCCTGCAAGAGACACCATCACGATAAAGAGGACAGCATCGTACATCAAAGAAATGCCAAACAAATTATCAAGGAAAGATCGATATTTCATCAAGAATCCCTCCAAAGCAGGATGGTGAGTGTTCCAGGGACTGTTTGTGCTTCGTTGAGATAGATACCCACGTCTTTAGAAACCGCAACACGATTCATTGGTGCAATAGAGAGTGTCTCAGGAAAATCCTGTATGAGATTGTTCCATTGAAGTCGTAGCAGAAAAATGACGCCTGATCTCTGGTACTGCTCGCATAAAATCTGCAGTGATCCCATGTCACTCTGCAAGATAGGCACATCAATAAGTCCACTTTCTCGGATAAAATAACAGTCAGGGTTGGTAAGTTTGTTTGCGATTCCATCTGCAGTTTGATAGTTTTGCAGTCGATCCATTCGCTCTTCGTACGCAGTATATGTTTGGGCAAGTAGGACGATGAAGAGTGCGAACCCGATCATGACAATAGAGAGGGCTGGAAGGGTGGTGAATTCTTCAGAGACCGCATGTTCATCCACTAAAAAGTATCGCATCTTGAATGTTTTTTGCACGAATTATTCCCCCAGACTTTTTTTAAATGATGATTTTAAATAGTATTTATCATATATATAAGTTATGCTTTTAATCGCATTTTTTAGAAAGTAAATTGCTAAAAACCAAATTTTTTTTAAGGATTCCGAGGGAGAAATCCATGACTTTTAAGTCAGGGATGAATCGCCCGGAAAGTTATTGGTAAAATGCCGCTAGGCATTTTCTTCCCCTCGGAGGGGAAAGCCACATCATTTATGATGTGGAAGGGGTGACTAGAGAGTGAGAAACCCCCGGTAGGGTACCGGAGGTTTCCTGTGCCTCTATGTCGTCAAATCGGATCACGGTTCACCGATTTTCTTTTGATAGAGGTAATGTTCTAAAGCTACAACTGCATTAAAAAATTTTCTTATATTTTTAAGGCTTTCTATTTCTTTTCCGGAGTATTGTTATTTCACATTGTCGTTTTGTCAGCATAGTTTTATATAGTATGAATGACAAAGAGTATCATGCCTGGAGGGCGGTTCGGCGGCATTTGGTGTCGGCCGGGCTGTCTTGATAGGAGCCGCGTGGTATTTGGTACCCCGCTGGGCTCTCCTCTGGGTTTTAATCATTATTGTTTTTTTATTAGTAGTAATGATGGTAGAAATAATAAAAGAGGATTCTTTTGTGATTAACAGTCGTTAAGTTTAAATATCTCTATGACCTACAATACAGTAATTAGGGGGAATATAAAATAGTACACATAAAACTCGTAAAAACCATGGTTTTTTCTTTGGTCGTATGTAGTATGATGCTCTCCTTAGTATCATCTCCCTCGATCTCTGGACAACAAAAGGCAGATGTCACTGAATCGAAATATCAAATGACGTATACGCTGACATTTTCTCAAAATGATTTTTCGTTCAGCACCCTAAAGGGATATGATACAATACACTTGAACGATGGCGGGTACACTACTGAAGTTGGAAAGCCGATGGTGCCGGTGAAAAATATACGGATAGCACTTCCAGCAGATATGAAAGCAACAAGTATTCGAATCCTTGATATAAAGGAACAAGCCGTAGATGGTACCTTCATTCTTTATCCTACACAACCATCACAGCCAATTGGTAAGCCTGGAAGTGAAATTCAATTTATTCAACCAGATACTCAGACCTATCAATCAAGCCAAACCTATCCATTAAAATGTATTGAATTAACCGGTCAAAGTGATCTAGCTGGCCAAAGCATCGCTGATATAGTCATTTATCCAATTCACTATGTTCCTCTTCAAAAGAAATTAACTCTTGTAACCTCAATAACCTTTACTATCGAAGGAATCGGTGGTTTCATCTGTGGTGATTATCTTCCGACACATCTATCAGACAGCGGACGAGATATGTATCAACAAATGGTTCAAAACATGGTGATTAACCCAGAAAATGTAGAACTTCGGTCTTCTCCAAATCCTAAACCTGTGGGTGTTGATCCCGGTGATTATGATTATGTCATTATCACACAGGAAAGCTGGGTGAGTGCTTTTCAACCACTGAAAGACTGGAAAACAAGGAAAGGCATTCCAGCGAATATCGTCACAACAACGTGGATCTACAACAGCGGAGGGTACAGCGGGTCTGATGTTGCAAAGATCAAAGCATTTGTACAGGATGTCTATACGAACTGGGGCACAATCTTCGTTCTTTTAGGAGGAGACATTGATGTCGTTCCTTGCCACTATAAAACATATCCTTCCGTTGATGGAGATCCAGTTCCAAACGATGCGTACTACGCAGACTTTGATGCTGATTATGTCTGCGAAGTCAATGTTGGTCGCGCCTCAGTCACAGGCCCGGGAAGCGGAACAGGTCAGATAGGGAATTTCATTAATAAGATATTGACCTATGAAAAAAACCCGCCACTGACCGATTATGCGAAGGAAGCCGGATTCTTTGGTTTTGACCTTGACGATTGGACCCCTGCTGAAGAATGTAAGATTAATATTAAAAATTCCTACATTCCATCAAGTTGGACGATGACAACGGTCTATGATAGTCAGGGTGGTAACCATCTATCGAATGTCATTGCCGCTATCAATGCAGGGCAGAATCTCATGAATCACGCTGATCATTCTGGGCCCGATTTTATGGGAACCGGATACGTGAATCACGGCATCGGCTTAGGAAATTCTGATATGGATGCGTTAACGAATGGAAACAAACAGAGCATCTTCTATTCCATGGGTTGTGACCCTGCGGCATACGATCAAACAAATTGTATCGGTGAGCATTTCGTACGAAATAGCAATGGAGGTGGGATTGCCTTCATCGGGAATTCACGGTACGGCTGGTATAATCCTGGTAATGTCAATACACTCTCTATGGCGTATGATGTCCATTTCTTTAAGTCACTTTTCCAGGAGAATCTTTACAACCTAGGAGCCGCCTTCTCCGATCATAAAAATGATGGATATCAGAACGATGATTATTACAAATATTGTTATACAGAACTCACTTTGCTTGGAGACCCCGAACTTCCCATATGGAAAGAGGACCCAATCAGCTTGGTGGTGACACACCCAAATCATATACCTCTGGGTGCCTCTTCTTTTACCGTTACTGTAACCTCTAACGGCAATCCGGTCGATCAAGCATATGTATGCCTTTGGAAAGGTTCCGAGGTGTACCTGACTGGAACTACGAATAGTGCAGGCGCGATTACATTGACCATCTCACCAACATCACCAGGGACCATGTCTGTAACGGTAACAAAACAGAATTATCTCCCCTACGAAGGTTCAGTCACGGTTGGAGGAGGAGAACCGTTTCTTACAATTGGGACGATTAATGGTGGATTGCTTGCAGTTACAACTGACATTAAAAATATCGGTGAAGCGAGTGCGACGAATATAAAATGGAAGATAACTGTTGACGGTGATTTCATGGTATCTGGATTATCAATGTCAGGAACAATGGCATCTCTTGGCGTGAGCAACACAGCAAGTATCGAAGACGCACCAGTTCTTGGTTTTGGTGAAGTTATAATCACGGTAAAAGTAAGTGCAGATGGTGTTCCTGAAGTGATAAAAATAGCGAATGGGTTCGTCTTCTTTATCTTCATTATAGTGTAAGAAGTAGAACCTCTTCTCTTTTTTCTTTTTCCTAAAAACCAATAAGCTCTGGGTAGGTTTGTAGTTAACTTTTAATAACATAATTAGTTTCACCGTGGCGGAGAAGCATTGTATGGAACAGAAACTCTATGGATATCGTTGGGTAGTTGTCGGTATATTTTGGTTCGTGATCTTTGCATATGGGGCAAACTGGTTTGCGTTATCTCCGATGCTGAAAACCTTTGAAACAAAATTTCTTGTTCCCGATTGGGAAGCACATCTGTTGATCTCTCTTATTGGGATGTTTGTGATTTTCTTCGCCTGGCCAGCAGGCGCTCTAATTGATAAAAAAGGACCGAAGCTGTCTATTTCTATTGGTGCCCTGTTCATGGCACTTGGTTTTGGTATACGACCGTGGCTCCTGAACAGCTTTGAAACACTTTTATTAAGCAGTGTTATTGCAGGTATTGGTCTTGCCTGGATCCTGGTAGCTCTTGCACCACAGATGTTCCGATGGTTCCCTGCAAAACACGCAGGCCTTCCTATTGGTATTGGTGCATCTGGATTGTTTATTGGATTTGGAACAGGCTCCCTCTTGATGCCCCTTCTTACGCCAGATAAAAGTACTGCGCAGGTTTTTAATGGTTTTCTAACTTTTGCAATTCTTGCAGTGATAGCATTCTTCCTCTGGCTTATCATTGCAAAAGATCATCCTGCGACGCCCCCTGAAGAACGTGTTAAAGTAGAAAAAATGAAGTTTTCCCAAGGTATAAAACAGGTTTTTAGCTCAAAGAACGCGTTCTTATACCCGTTCATCGGGTTCCTCATTGTTGGGATTACACTGGTGATCTCTGCATTTATCCATGCGCTCTATCCATCGAAAGAAGGAGGATACATTGCTGGAGTTCTACTCTATGGGTGTGCAATTGGCGCTTTTGTTGCTCCGTTCATGGCGAAGAAATATGGGGTGAAAAAAGTGACACTTACTGCGGTAGGGGGATCCCTCCTCTTCTGGCTCATCCTGTTTGGCCTCTACCAATATGACATCACCTGGTTACTGCTCGTGCTTGTTGCATTCCTCTTTGGTGCTTGCTTCCAAGCATCCTGGCCGCTTGCGCTCTACAGCCAAGAAACAGAAAAAGGAGTCACTGAAGCAAACGTGGGAATCGCAGCAAGCCTCTACATCTCCATCAGTAACATCGGCGCAGCAGTACTCCCTGTTATCTTCCCGATTCTCTTCCCAACACAGATTGCGACTTTCATTGCGGTTCTTGCAGGGCCGATCATCTGTATCTTGTTATGGGCGGTTACGAAAAAAACATAAAAAAAATGGTTATCGCTCGATAACCCTTTTTGCTTTCCCTGTACTTCGAGGAATGGTCTTTGGCGGGATCGTATGAACCGGGACATGTAAATTGAGAATCCGGTAGATCTCGTTTTCAGCTTTCTTTTCAAAGTCATCGAGATGACCTGCTTTATATCGTTCCTCAGAAGGCTCTACATCAACGGAAAGAGAATAGATATCCCCCTGTTTGGTTTTGACAATTTGATAATTATCACTGACACCAGAGACTTGCATTAAAGCTGCTTCGATCTGCGACGGGAAAACAATCACACCTTTGACTTTCATCATGTCGTCGCTTCTCCCTTTAATCCTCGATTGAATAGGTAACGTTCGTCCACAGTCACAGATCTCCTCGGTAATTGATGCAAGATCCTTTGTCCTGAATCGAATCGCTGGAAACGCCTCCTTTGTCAAGGTCGTGAATACCAACTCCCCTTCTTCCCCAAATTCGAGCGTCTCCCCGGTATTGGGATCAATCAACTCAGGATAGAAATGATCAGCGTTGATATGCAATTTTTTATATTCACATTCAGAAACCACGCCAGGACCGATAAGTTCTGTCAACCCATAATGCTCATGGGCAACTATCCCCCAGCGTTTCTCTATATTTTTCCGCATTTCTTCACTCCACGCCTCAGCACCAAACACACCTAGACGCAGCTTGAAATCCTTAGCAGGGTTCAATTCTTTCTCCTCGGCAACCTCCGCAATATGCAAGGAATAGGACGGTGTACACGCAAGCGCGGTACTACCGAAGTCCTTCATGATATCGATCTGCCGTTCTGTGTTACCAGACCCAATCGTGATTACCATTGCACCAATCTTCTGCGCGCCTTTTTCAAATCCATGAGCTCCGGTAAATAAGCCGTATCCATAGGCATTCTGCATAATGTCATTTTTTCGAAGACCATTTGCATATAAGGATCGTGCCATCATTTCTCCCCAGAGTTCAACATCATTTTTTGTATACGGTCCCACGACTGGTTTTCCGGTCGTTCCAGAAGACGCATGAACCTCAACGATACTATCAAGAGGAGTACATACCAGTCCAAAAGGATAATATGCGCGTAAATCCTGCTTTGTTAAAAAAGGAAGTTTTTCAATATCTTTTAACGTTTTTATTGACTCCGGTTTAACCTTCGCGTCTGAAATTTTCTTATGATAAAATTGATTTGTAGTATAGACGTATTTCACTAATTTTTGTAATCGTTTACATTGTAGTTCTTTTAATTCACGCAACGGCATGGTTTCGGTTTTACGGTCCCAGAATTCCTGTGTCATAAAAAACACTCCAATTTTGTTAGCGTGAATATTTTTTAACTCTATAAGAGTTTCTGAATGAAAAATAAAGAAAGATATAAATTAAGATAAATGTTTTACTAACCTCAAAGAAAATCAATTCGATGAAGTATTTGGAGGAGGTACCCATGAATTTAATCCTTGGTATGGATATAGGCGTATTTATCGCGTGGATTGGAACGTTATTAGCCACCGTTCTCTGTGTCTTGTATGGGCTGTATTATCAATTTATCAAGAAATCAGATGAAAAACAACGACCAGCAAAACCAAAAGAACAGGATAAAACACAAGAGGAGGATCTGTAATGGATATTCTGTTTTTTGTAATTTCCATGGCTCTTTTTGCTTCAGTATTTATCTTTCTCGGCTATCTTGGATATAAGAAAACGAAAACAGTGGAAGACTATTTTGTCGCAGGCAGGAAAATGGGGCCTTTATTAATCGCATTTTCCTATGGCGCAACCTTCATTAGTGCTGTTGCGCTTATCGGATTTTCTGGGATCGCCTCTGTATATGGGCATTCGATCCTCTGGCTTGCGTTTCTCAACGTTTTCGTTGGCATCTTCATCGCTTTTGTTGTATATGGTCTTCGAACGCGAAAGATGGGGCTTTCACTGAAAGCAATGACACTTCCAGAACTTCTGGGAAATCGATTTAACTCTGTAAAACTCCAACAAGTTTCAGGTTTGATAATCGGTATTTTCATGGTGGCGTACACATCTGCGGTTTTTCTTGCAATTGCTTCACTCTTTCAGGTGACTTTTGGGATCCCGTATTGGCTTTGTGTTGTTGTCTTTACTTTGGTCGTAGGCATTTACCTGATCGTAGGAGGTTTGTATGCTGTGATGTGGACGCATGCAGTGCAAGCCATTGTGATGCTGGTCGGCATGATCATTCTCACGGTGGGCATCTATACGATGCTGGGTGGTATCAGCCCTGCACACGAGGCTGCAGCAGGTCTCACCCCTGAAATGCTAAAAAGTATTGGAAGTCCTGCGGCAACCCAGGCACCCAATGGTCTCACATCGATGCCGCCAGTGTTATCACAACCGTTCATGATGGTGCTGACGCTGATCTTTGGTGTCGGTATTGGAGTGCTTGCACAACCACAATTAATCACCCGATATCTCACCGCAAAAAATGAGAAAGCTCTCCGTCTTGCAGTTCCGATTGGTGGTATTTTTATCCTGTTCATGACGTTTACCGCGTTTAGCATTGGTCCTCTCTGCAACGTCCTTATGTATCAAAATAATATCATGTATCCGACAAAGGAAGTTGCGGGGGTGATGGTCGCAAACCCAGATGCTGTTGTTCCGACGATTATCAATGAACTGTTTCCTGCATGGTTTATCCTGATTTTCCTGTTTGCTATCCTTGCAGCAGCAATGTCAACTGCAGCAGCACTGTTCCATACCGCTGGAGCTTCAATAGGGAGAGACGTGTATGAAAAATCAATGAAGAGACAATTATCTCCAGAAAAATCTATTTTTATTACTCGCATTGCAACGTTCGTGATTGTTATCGCAACGCTTATCATCTCCCTCAATCCTTTGGATGTTGTTGCGTTCATGACTGCATTCTTCTTTGGCCTTATGGCGTGCACCTTCCTTGCCCCATATACACTCATGCTCTACTGGAAAAAAACTAATAGGACAGGAGTCTGGGTCGGTATGCTCGGTGGGTTTCTCTTCACCATAACATGGTACATCCTCATTTATTTCAAAACCGCTCCTAAGATCATCGGTACACCTCTCATCGGAAACTATATGATCAACATGCTTGACCCTATCTTTATTGGTCTTCCGCTCTCATTTCTTCTAACAATCCTCTTCAGTATCATTATCAAGCAAGATAAAGATGAAGAAACCGTAATGAAAACAAGTTTTGAAAACATTTAAAAGCTGAAATATTAGTCCTCATTTGATGAGTAGATGGTCTCTATGAATGTGCTTGTACTTGGTGCTGGAATGATGGGACGTGCGATTGCGTACGATCTCAGTTTGTTTTCAGGCTTTGAGAAGATCATCATTGGTGATAAAGACACACAAACACGCAATTCAGCGAAAGACTTTTTCAAGGGAACAAACGTCGATGTAATACCTGTAAACGCTGATAAATCCAACGAGGTTAAGAACCAGTTTCAAAAAGTTGATGTTGTTATATCTGCTCTCCCGTATCGATTCAACTTTAAGCTTGCAAAGATGGCAATACAGACGAAAACACATCTGGTTGACCTTGGCGGGAATAACACAATCGTTGAAAACGAACGAAGTCTTTTTTCAAAAGCAAAAAAGAGCGACGTGACGATAATCCCTGATTCAGGGTTAGCACCAGGCCTTGTGTCTATTATCACTCGTGATATCGTCGATCACATGGACACCGTCGACTCTGTTAAATTGCGTGTTGGAGGGTTACCGCGCCATCCACAGCCTCCGTTGAATTATCAGATCGTGTTTTCCCCCTATGGGCTCATCAATGAATACGTAGAAGACGCAATCATCCTTAATCATGGGAAGATCATTGAGAAGAAATCAATGACTGAGGTGGAATCCCTTGAATTCCCGAAGCCGTTTGGAACGATGGAAGCGTTTCTTACCTCAGGCGGATGCTCGACGCTCCCGTTTACCTACAAAGATATGATTAAATATCTTGATTATAAAACGATACGATACCCAGGTCATTGTGAGAAAATCAAAACGTTTCTTGATCTCGGGTTTGCTGATGAAACAAAGATGAACTTCGAGGGTCATGCCATTGCTCCTCGAGATGTTTTTGCGTCACTGCTTACAAAGCATGTTCCGACAACAGGAGAAGATGTAGTGCTGTTGAAAGTTATCAGCCGGGGAACAAAGAATGGAAAGAAGAGGTCTCGGGAATACTTGATGATTGATTATTATGATACTAAACATAATATTACAGCAATGATGCGGACCACTGGATACCCTGTTGCTATTACCGCGCAGATGATTGAGAACGGAACGATCCAGGAGCGAGGTGTGTTTTGCCCAGAGGAAATCATTCCTCCTACGCCGTTTTTTGCGGAACTGAAGAAACGAGATATCACTCTTTCAATTAGCGACAGAAGCGTTTAACCATGGGGAAAAAAGAGTTTTTAGACGCAAAAGAGAGCGCATTGAAATCCCTGGAGGACGCTTGTGCAGAGCAGAAGGTGGATGAAGGGGTTCTTCAGATTCTTGAGTTGATTAATGGGATTGAAGGGTTCTATACTTCAAGTAGTTGTGCAGGACGGATTGTTCTCTTGGAGATCCCGCAGATAGGAGATAAACGCGGTGCAACATTCCTAGGAGTCTGGCATCGAACCATAGAACCTAAAGAACTCAAGGCCGCTGCAACAAAGGCAACAACAGGTCTTCTGTGGTTGCTTGCCCAAGCACCAATTCTGCATATAGGAGCACAGACGCTTGAACTTGCAGACACGATGGTGAAAACCGCGATTTCCTGCGGATTCAAAAACTCAGCAGTGAAATCAACAGGGAAAAAGATCATGATAGAAATTTGTAGTACCGAGCGTCTCGACGCGCCCATCGGCAGGGACGGCTCCCTGTTTTGTGAGGAAGAACATCTGTCTTTGTTGGTTGAAATCTCTAACGAAGTCATCGAACGGTCAGGCAAAAAAATGGCTCGATTTGTAAAAAAAGTAGGAAAATTCGACGATTTTCCATGAAAACTAACAAAACATTTATATATTATGTTGATATATTAGTTGTCGGGGAATAAAGTATGAACACAAAAAAAATCTTAGGCATTTTTATATGCATGCTGGTAATGACCATGATCCCTGTAGCAGCAGGAGCGACCACAGACATAAGTAAAAATCCAGAACAAAGCAAATTAGGTTGGACCTTTGTGCAAGGAATTATAACCCAGCCGGTGTTTGAGAATGGCGGAGCATTAATGTCATTCAGATGTATCTTCGTCCATTACAGCACAAGAAGTATTGGTGAGCACCAATCTGGTGTCCTGCACATGATGCAGAGATTAATAGTACCTGCAGACTTCCACGGAATCATCGGTAACAACTTTATCATCGCTCGATTCCCTGGCTCTTTAATGTAGTAAAGAGAACGCCTAACCTTCTCTTTTCTATTTTTTCCTTTTTTTATTATCTTAGAGTTTTAAAGTAATTTTTTTTCCCATTCTTATTTCGTCATTCTCATCAGTTCTTCTCGAACCCTCCATCTTACATATATCATCTAGGAGGTGAGCTTTTTTCAAAGGTCCAGCCTGCATTTTAGATTATATTCATCACATTCGTCAGATGTTCCAAAACTCTGTTTTGCACCACCATGTTTCTCCCGCTATGATTCGAAGGAATCTGGAGATGGTCGGCTATAGGCTGAGGGTATCTGTTAATTTCCTTCCGGAGCCTGCTTTTATAATGTTCCAACCAGGGGAAAAATGGGCATGAACCTGGGTAGAACCCGAAGAACTCCCTCGCGGACGCAGTGATGATGCTCTTGTTTCTCACTACAACATTCAACGAGAAAAATAACCCCATATAATCTAGTAATCCTGTACTTGCTGCCTACGGTGGTAGCGGGGCACCTGTGGCTGTACCGGGAAAATTGGTGATGCCAGGTGTAGTGGTCCTAAGCAGTGGGACGACGGCCTTCAAGAGGGAGGATCTAGGCAACCTTACTTGTGGAAATTCTTTCAAAAGCACAATGTTCGTATCGTCTGCGGTGTCTAGCACGCCCCATTGCGCTCTTAGGCCCTTTGGTGTAGGGAAGGAAACCTAGACCAGCGCTGTATCTTGAGTCGATGGTGAGGATGACCAGGAGGCCGGCATCGATGAATAATGGAGAATTCTAGAGTGTGAAATGCAGGGAATGAGGAAATCGTTGTATACTCTAGCCTAAGGGAGGATATCCTGACGTTTGGATATCCGTCAGCGATGTTGAATCCAACTACTTAGCGACATTTACAGCTCACATTGGATTATCTTCCATTGGATCGACAAACGCGTCATTTATATGAGGAGAAACATTCGTATTCCACCACTCTAACGTCGGATGGTAAAAAAGCCTCTCTCCTTACTAAGAGGAGAAAAAAAACGCTAGAGTTCATCAAACTTTTTAGCAACTTCTTTGGCAACCTCAAGGCTGGTGTTTGATCCACCGACATCATATGTTTTGATTTTACCTTCTTTGATCACCTGTGCAATGGCGTTTTCCAGTTTTTTCGCAGGTTTCTTCTCACCAAGCCAATCCAACATCAGTGTCACGGTGAGGAGCATCGCCATCGGGTTCACCTTGTACATCCCTGCATATTTTGGTGCAGACCCATGAGTCGGTTCAAAAACCGCGTAAGTATCCCCTATGTTCCCACTTGAAGCAAAACCAAGACCACCAACCAACTGCGCTGCGAGATCAGAGATAATATCGCCAAACATGTTTGATGAGACTAAGACGTCGTAGTCCTGTGGGTTTTTCACTAGCCACATACACATTGCGTCTACGTTTGTTTCCTGATATTTTATGTCCGGGTATTCTTGTGCGATTTTCCGTGCTTCTTCAATCATCATGCCACTGGTCTCTCGGATCACGTTGGGTTTTTCGATGAGAGTGACAGATTTTCGTTTGTGCTCCTTTGCATACTCAAATGCCTGTCGTACAATGCTTTGGCAGGCTTTCTTTGTAAAAATCCTACAGGACACCGCGATTTCATCTAAGGGAATCTGCGCGAATCGTTTCATTTTCTTATGGGTCATGAGTGCATCGAAGACTTGCTTTGGTAATGGTCGAAACTCTACACCAGCATATAAATCCTCGGTGTTTTCTCGGAATACAACAAGATCAATATCGTCTCGATAGTTCAACGGGTTCCCGGGGTATGCTTTGCAGGGTCTGATGTTCGTATGAAGGTTAAATTCTTGACGCAGCCGCACGATCGCACTTGTATATACAAGGCCTTTGTTACGTAACTCAGGTGAAAGCTCTTTTTGTGCATCTTCGTTAGGTTTTGAGGTGATAGCACCAAAAAGACAGCAGTCAGTATCTTTCAATAAAGATAGCGTTCGATCAGGTAGCGCGTTTCCTTCTTTTTTCCAGAACTCCCACCCGATATCCCCCATGGTGTATTCGGCATTGAGGTCGATCGTATCAAGAACAATTTTTGCTGCGTCCATGACGTCTTTTCCAACGCCATCTCCAGGAAGTACGGCAATATGATATTTTGACATGGGAGACTGTAATCCAACCATATTTTTAAAGCTTTTTTACCCGAAGAAATCCCAGTAACCATAGGAATAAAGGTTATTTCCGTAGTTCACCAAGGGTCGTGACCCGTTCGGCAAACGCGTTATGCTTATGGATCGATTCTTCACTTTCACTGCGTGCAATCACCAAAACTTCATCAGGCAAGTCCTTGTATCGTTTCAACACCGCACTGAGTATATCACGAACCACGTCTTCTACAAACTTTGGTTTCGCATGCGCCCGAAGCACTAGCTCGGCTTCTTCTTTTCGTTTTAAAATACTATAGGTCGGGCTGCTGAATGATTTCTCAACGATATCTATCAGATCATCAGCATCAACAACCTCAGTCCCTCGCGGTACCTCAATCATCAACGTTCCAATATTTCGTTGATTATGTGTTGGAGCTGAGCAGTTTTTATCGCGAGAATCAAGCTTTCGAACAACTTCCATGGCGCAAGGGCATGCGGTCATCCCAATGGCCTTGACGCCAATGAGTTTCTTAAGCTCCCCATTGCTTTTTGCTCGTGCCTCTGCCACCAATTTATATGGCTCTGACCCTTTTTGACCAGAGGGATACATGACATCTAAAAAATAATCCGCCTCTGCTTTGACCTCGGAAAACGTTGCGTACTCGTGTTTTTTAAGAAGCAGTTCCGCGGTCTCCGCACAGAATGATTCTAAATCAGACACGGGTGCTTTAAGTGTTTGATCGATAATTTCAGATACCAGTTCAAGGTTTCGAGACATGTGACTGCCTTTCTGAGACGCAGGCAAGTCCACAAACATATCCATTGTCACCGTAAGCGGAAGCACGGATTTTTTATTTGGTCGTTTTATGTGAACAAGTTTTTTCACACCAGTTACACCTACTCGTGTGAGCTTGAAATGGGAGGGTGCAAGTCTTGATTGTACATCAGGCAAATCAATGGATTTAATCAGGGTCACCGACAGCGAAATAGCCTTATATCTCAAAAACGTTCGCTTTATACTCAGATTTGTGCAAAAAAAGGATGCGAGTCATTTCTTCTTATATTCCAGGATTTTTCTTAATGCTAAAATAGTATCTTTTCATTACTTCTTATGAAGGGAATGGAGGGGTAACTGCATACGGAAGTTAGAATAAGTCAGAGAGGGGCAATTGGAATCGGTGCTATGATTGTTTTCATTGCCATGGTACTTACTGCTGGAATCGCTGCGTACGTGATATTGTCAACAGGTTCACAGCTGGAGATAAAATCGGGTGCAACAGGAACACAAACCATTCAAGAAGTTTCGACGGGACTTAAAATTTCTACGATTGAGGGGCATAATACCTCAGGCTTGATCGATAAAATTGTTATTATTATCACTCCTCGAGCTGGTTCCCCAGATATTGATCTGGATGGTACACTGATAGAACTTTCCAATACCCAACAAAAATATG